>Ga0335080_10000175_pt1 | contig 57071 bp, 44 predicted proteins | sample Lox_Sample_34_FD_206720 | JGI IMG/M metagenome (GOLD analysis project Ga0335080, IMG submission 206720) | Soil microbial communities from Loxahatchee National Wildlife Refuge, Florida, United States - Lox_Sample_3.4 | ecosystem: Environmental > Terrestrial > Soil > Wetlands | place: USA... | reverse complement strand
CGTCCGTCTACATGTAGGTGATGTGCACAGGTGGAGGGCCTATCGTTTCCGAACGGAGGGTTGGTCCAAGCTGTTGAAAAGATGGTGGGCGCTATAGGATTCGAACCTATGACTTCCACCGTGTGAAGATGGCACTCTACCGCTGAGTTAAGCGCCCACGCTTCGAGGATCACACGGTTCCGCTGATTTTAAATGAGTTATTCGTAATTCACAAACTGGCGCAAACTTTGGCGAGGATCCTGGAACTCGATCTGAGCGAGCCGACACGGAGGGTCGGGGTGCGACCCACGCGAGATCCGCCGCCCGCTGGATGAGCGCCCGCGTTCGGCATGACGCCTCGCATTCGCTCTGCGATTCCGCACTTGCGGTGCGACATCGGTCGCAGTTGTGCGGGTTGCATTCCTGACAACTTTCGGCTAGGAGCGTGCTGTTTGCCTCCGCGGTGAGGTTTCGGATTCGGCAGGCTGGAGCGCGTGGGTCAGCGTTTCGACGAGGCAATCGTCTGCAGCAGGTTGTCGTCGGCGCCGTCGCCGGAGAGGCGCTTCTTAGCGCCGTCGTTCAAACTGAAATTCACACCATAGGTGGTGACCAGTGTCGCCATGCGTTTGCTGGTGATGCCGCCAGCCAACCCGGTTTCTACCTCTCCCAGCGAAAACGGCGCGGGCTCGTTTGACTGCGTCTGCCTGCCTGAAGTGGTGGACTGTTCCTGCGCATGCCAGTCGGCCTCCCTGGCTGAGATCACGCCCTGCGCGAGCATCTCGGAGAGATGCCCCTGGGCGGTTTGGGCGTGCTTCGGATCTTTGTCAGCCTGCTTCGCCGCCCTTCGATACCACTTCGCTGCTTCGGAGGGGTCCTGCTGGATCTGCATTCCCTTTTGATAGAAATAGCCCAGCACGACCTCGGCACCGGCGTACCCCTGGCTGGCGGATTTACGGAGCCATTCCAGGCCCTTGGCAGGGTCCTTTTCTACTCCGACGCCCTGCGAATAGGCGGATGCCAGATCGAACTGGGCTTTGGCATCTCCGGCGTTGGCTTTCTTGAGAAGAGTGGCGACGTCATCGGTCTGCGCCACGGAGAAAGCGGCCGTCAGCAAACATGATGCGACGAGAGTCACGAGTTGGAGACGAAATGTCATCGATAGTGACCGAGCCTGGCGTCCGGGCACGACTGCCATTGTCTGCGGTTTGCGGCGTGCTTGGCAAGCACCTTGACAGATGGCGGGTTCTGCCTGAGCATTCCATTTTGTTGCGTCTTGCTTTACCGGCGCCTTCTTTCAGCGTGAAGCGATGAAATATTGCCCCTCGTGTCATAAAACGTATCCCGGCGATTACAACGTGTGTCCGGCAGATCAGACCGGCCTGCAGAGCAGCCATGAGTTTCAGCCGGGAATGATCATCCGCAACAAATACGAGATCCTAGAGCGGATCGGCATCGGTGGCATGGGAGCGGTCTACAAAGGACGGCACGTCACATTCAACGAACTCTGTGCGATCAAGATCGTGAACGACTCGATTGCCGGGGACAAGAATTTCCTGCAGCGCTTTCAGACCGAAGCGGTGGTCACGCGGAAGCTGCGGCATCCGAACGCAGTGCGGGTGGAAGACTTCGACTACACCGACGATGGGCGTCCGTTCATCGTGATGGAGTTGGTCGAAGGAAAGAATGTCGGCGAGGTCCTGCAAAGCGAGGGACCATTCGCCGCGCCGCGGGCGATTCGCATTGCCGCCGAGGTCGCGCAGGCTCTTGGGGCGGCGCACAAGCTGGGCTTCGTGCATCGCGACATCAAGCCGGGAAATATCGTTCTCGCGACGTCTGACAAGGAGCAGGAAGTCGCGAAGGTACTGGATTTTGGGATCGCGAAGCTGCGCCAGGCCGCCGGGGACGCGACGCAGTCTGGAGTGACGATGACCGGCATGGTGGTCGGCACTCCCCTCTATATGTCACCGGAGCAGTTCATGGGGAAGAAGGCCGGAGAGGAAATTGACGGCCGCACCGACCTCTATTCGCTGGGAGTGGTGCTCTATCAGATGGTAACGGCGCGCTTGCCGTTTGAAGGCGAAACTCTCTACTCCATCATGATGCAGCACATACAGGGCAATGTGCGGCCGCCGGATGAACTCGTGCCGGAACGGAATATTCCTGCCTCGCTCTCGCGGCTGATACTGAAGTCGATCGATAAGTCTCGCGAGGCGCGGTTCCAGAATGCGGAGGAGTTCATTGCGGCCCTGGACGAGATTGCCGGTGAAATGGCTGGCGGTCCAATGCTCGAGACTCCGATCCAAGTCCGCACGGAGGAATCGCCTCTGCCCCCGCGGCCCTCACAAGCTTCGCAGACGCCAGTCTCGCCTCAACTCGCTCGACCGACTCCTGTGCCGACGCCAGTTCCGGCATCCGCGCCAGTCGTCACTGGTCCTCCGAACGTCGCGCCACCGATTGCGTCCGTCAACAAGCCGCCCGCCGCGCCACCTCTGCCGAAAAGCGCAGCGCAGCATGTTTTCGTGCAGCAACGGACTTTCAAGGCGAGAAATTTTCTGGTGCTCGCCGGTCTTGCCCTGACGCTTCTCGTCATTGCCGGCGTTGGGTATCTCAAGTATCGGGCAGTCCAAAGAATGAAAGTCGAGACTGCAGTGGTGGAGAGCCTGAAGAATGCGCCGTCTCCCACATTGCGAGCGGCACACATCCGCGTTTCGGTTTCCGATACCGGCGAGGTGATATTGGACGGGAACGTTCCCAGCACCGAGGATTCCGTCGCAGCCGCCGTTCTGTCCGGTTCCGTCTCAGGTGTGACTCGGGTGAGGAGCCGGCTGCAGGTTGTGCAGGCGCCGCCTCCTCCGGGGACAAGCACCACCGAGAGCAGCGATGCGTTGATCAACCGGGGGATGGCTTCGATGGACTCTGGAGACTATGAGACCGCCATTGACTGTTTCAACAGGGCAGCCAACGACCCGAACAGCAAAGGGGCCAGGGAGTTGCTTGAAACCGCACGGCGGGCCCAAAAAACGGAACAGGAATTACTGAGGAAGCGGCGATAAAAAAGCAGGGCCACGCTTGCGGCGGCCCTGCCTTATGTCGGTCCTCGCGTCGTCCTTTACGATCCCTGATTAAAAGCTTCCTTCATTGCCTGCGACTCGGTCTGGTCGGCAGCCGACTGCTGCTCTTCCAGCGCTTTCGCAGCGCTGTTGTCGGGCGGAGGCGGAGGAACGTCCGATGCGGTGGTCCTGGTGTCAGGGGCTTTTGGCAGGCCGCCTTGGCCATTCTTAGCGGCCAGGTCTTTCATGCCATTGTCCAACTGCTCTTCGAACTTGTTGTGCATTTCCTGCAGATCGTCGACCCCGATGGCAACCTCCCGGCCGACGGCGCAATCGGTTTTCTTGGCGGCCGAGACGATTGCCGTGACCTTGCGGTCCTGGTCGGGCGTATCGGACGTCCGCTTGATGACGTCCCCGGCGGTCAACTGGCACTCCTCGCCATCAGACGAAACGGTGAGATCGCTCGAAACGATAAAGGTGTGCCGCTGCGGATCGAGGGCCGCGGGCACCTCGTCCGAAGCGCTCCCAGAGTTCTGCTGCGCCGAACCTTGCTGTGCCGCAGCCTGCTGGGCGGCGAGTTGTGCCTTTACTTCCTCCGCGATGGCTTCTTTGACTTCTGGTGTGAGCGTCACTTGCCCTGAGTTGGAGGCGGAATTGTCATTGCCGGAATTCTGTTGTTGCGGCTCCCGGCTGGAGCAATCGGCATACGTGGAACATGGAGCGTTGCCGTTCGACCCGGAATTGTTGTAGGCGGATCCTTCATTGTCGTTGTTGGCAGCAGCGGCCGCGCGGGCCTCATAGGCCGCCCGCAAATTGGCCGCGATCAGGTAGTCCGTCAGCCAGAATGCCGCAGACGGATACGATGGATATGGCGTGAAATACGCGCCGTAGTATCCGTACCAGGGCGCCGGCCCCCATCCCCAGTTGTAGTACACCGGCGCCGCCCAGGGATGGTAAGCCCAGCCGTAGTAAACCGGAGCGTAGTAATACGCAGGATGATATCCGTAGTAGCAGCAATAGCCGCGGTACGAATAGGAGCGATAAACGGTGGTATAGGTAACGCGATTGACGACCACCGTTCGCGACACGTAGGTGCGGTTTCCTCGGGTGACGTAGTTGCGCTGCACGTACCCGGTATGCCTGCCGGTCGTAACGACGCGAGCGCCGTTGTGCATGCTGACGATGGTGCGGTTGCCATTGATGCCACGGTTGATCTGCAATCCGTTCCGATTGATGGTGCGAATCTGGCCGTTGGGACGGATGACGGCCGATCCGCCGCCGCGAAGTGTAACCTGTCGGCCGGCGAGTGGCCGATTCACCATGTGGGGACCGGACCCCATTCCCCCTCCATGGGCGTTCATATTTCCCGCAGGTCCGTGCGGACCATTCATGCCGTTCCTTGGCATATTGGACCGGTTGGTCATCGGGGCAACAGGCCTGGCGGCTCCAGGCCTGGTTCGGCCCAGGTTCTCGTAGGTACTCCTGCCACCGGGGTTGGTGGTATTGGGCCGGGTGCCAACGTTGCCCATCGGCCTGGTCGTTGTGTTGGGCGCGTGGCTCGTGCTGGGCGGGGGTGCGCGGTTAATGTTCGGACGCGGGGCTGGCGCACTATTGACGTGCGGTGCCGGAGCGGACCTCGGTGCCGGGGGTGGCGAGCCGCCCTTTTTATCGTGCTGCGCGACCGAGGGCACGGTCAGGCTGCATACCAAGGCGAAACCAGTCAAGAATTGAACGAATCCCTTGCTCCGCATGTGGTTCATCGCTAGCTCCTGCGAGTGGAATAATGGCTGATATGGCGCACCAGTAGTGCCGTCCCATCGGCCAGCAATTGCGAGATACGCCCGTGGGCCGGCCTTTGTGTTGTTGAAATCTGTCGATCGGGGGGAAGCGCCGCGGAACTGAATGGTCCAAGGTTCCCCATGCGCGTATCCACTCGTGGAAACCCCGATCCAAGCCCCAGGTCGCGGGCGAAACATAAAAATTGTCGTCCCGCCAGCGAGAGCAAGTCAAGGGAAAACACGTGTATCAGGCGGATGCATCGTATCAGCGGGGTATGGACGCAAGGGTATAATCCTGCCTCAGGGGTAGATCGTTTCTCGACAACTCGGCTAACGTCGAAGGGGAGCGCGATCACGGCATGAAGTTCAGCGAGAAGTACGAGCTACTGGAGTCGCTCACCACAGGCGCGATCGAGACCTTCGCTGCGAACGATAGAATTCGGGGTGAGCGCGTGCTGGTGCACATTGTGGAATGCGCTCCGCAGAAACCCGAGCAGTCCACAGCCGATTGGGCACTGGAATCGTTTCGCAGAGCGGCACCGGACCCCCCCGGGCCGGTCATGGAGACAGGAAAATACAGGGACCCCAAGTACGCCTACGTGGTCTCCAGGCCTGCGGACGACACTGTGGTCAAGACCTGGATTCGGCAGTATGAACTTCATGCCCAGGAAACGAGAGAGACCAAAACGCCGGCACCGAACAAGACGGTGGTTGCTCCGGTAGCCGCGCCGCCGGCGATGACGCCCGCCCCGCCGAAGGAATCTCCGCAGGCTCCCGGCCAGATGACGCAGCTGTTTCGCGACTTTGACTCGTTGGTGAAGTCCAGGGCACCGCAAGCCGAAGTTATGCCGGAGGCGGCGCCGACGCGACCTGCGCCGTCCAGCAGCCTGCTGGGAGAATCAGCGGTGCATGCTGCAGTTCCATGGGAACCGCCGAGCGCCAAGGCTGCAGTGCCGAAGGAGCCTCCAGCGCCGGCCAAACCTGTGGCTCCGGAGTTGCCGAGCCTGATGGCTCGAGATAGTTCCAAGCCAGGCGAGTTTACCAGTTTCTTCCAGGGACCGTTCCAGGGGGACAAGCCGGCTGATATGCCGGCGTTCTCGTCGCAGCCGATTGAACCTCCGAGAAAATCGGTGGGAGAGTTTACGGCTCTGTTTGGAAAGGCGACAGCTGCGTCGCCGTCGACACCCATTGATCCTCCGGCGCCGGTTTCGACGACCATTCCGGAACCGAGTTTCACCGCCATATTCAAGGACATCCCTTCAGCCCATCCGACATTCAGTGGTCCCGATGCGGCGCAGGGACCGATCGTGCCTCCCTCGGCGCCCCCCGCCGTCCCACCGGTTCATGCAACTCAACTGCCTGATCCGGTATTCGTGACACCGACACCGACTTCCGTTGTGACGCCAACGGCTGCTGCGCCTGTGATTCCCCCTGCGCCTCCCGCACCGATCGAGAGACCGATGCCTCCCAGGCCAACCTCCTCACCCGGAGATGGAGCCACGGGCGCCTTCATGCGCCCCACCGCTGAACCGACCCCCATTCCCGTGGAAGCGCCCAGCGGGCCGAGCCCATACACGCAGATTATTTCGCGTCAGAAAATCGACGACGCCGAGAACGCCGAAGGCGGACACGCTCCAGCGGCAGGCGGCCCTGGTGGCGGAAAGTTCGCCGCTCCATCCAAGCCCAAAGCCCCCGCGGCTGCTCCTCCGCCTATGCCGCCCATGCCCGCGATTCCGCGGATCGCACCACCACCTATGCCTCCGATGCCACCCGCTATGCCGAAGGCGGCGCCGTCTGCACCGAAAGCACCTAAAATCGATGCTCCATCGAAACCACCGGTATCGATGTTGCCGCTGATCATCACGCTTGGGGTGGTCGTCTTCCTCGCGGTTGTGGTGGTGCTGTATTTCGTGCTGAAACACTAGGGACGGAAGCAGAATTCCCGCACCGCGCCGACATTCAAGAAAGCGCGATCTGTCTCAACTGACTTGAGGAAGAAGGATCAGGAGTTCGAGGCTGGGGTTTGGGAGCTCGCCCGGAATATATGCGGCGAAATTGCGTGCACGATTCACTGCCTCCCACGCGGGTCCTGACTGGTTCAAGGCGAAATATTGATACTTGAGCTTCACCGGGATTGCGCTGGGCGGATTGGTCAGGTGGCGAAGCTGAACACCGGGTAGCGCCTGTCTGACCAGGTGCTCGATGTGGGTCGCCGAGCAGACCTTCACCAGCTGCGGCACTCTCTGAATGACGTTCTCTTCGGTCGTTTCCGCGCTGACTGCGAGATACATTCGCGTGTTCGTCAGGTATTTATCCTGGTCGATTGCCGTCGCGTAAATCGAATTGGATCCCGGCAGAAGCTTCAGCGGCAGCGACACCAGATTTGTCGGGACGACCGTTTCCAGAAGCACGCGCAGCTTCTCATCAAGCTCGGCAAAGATCGGCCCGAGAGAATCGTGCGCGTAGGCGGGCAAGTCACGAGGTCGCAGTTTCTGCGAGAACGTGGTCAGAGATCCGGCAAGGGAGACCATCGCCGCATACAGTTCCTCGGGGTGGCCCTTCTTGCTCTCATATAAATGGGAGAAAACCGGGAAGTTGGAATTCACGGTGTACAGCAGCCAGAAGTTCGCAATATCGGAAGCCGTGAACTCGGCCAGGCTCTGATTCTTCTGGCGACGTCCGGCGGAGAGTTGGGTGCTGCGAGCCGAGAGCAGCTCTACCAGGCCCCGCAACAATCCCACGACATATTCATTTGCACCAATCTCGATGAGCGGTGGAACGAACCGAGGGTTTAACTGATACGTGCCCGCGGTGGTTCGCTCGACGTTGGCGATGCGGAGTACGGATGAGCCTTCGCGGTTCTCGGAGTCGGCGAGCAGGCGCATGTTCTTGCGGGCGACCTGAATGGGCTTTTCGCTGACGCCGGTGTTCTCGTCGCGGAAAGAGGTGACTTCCGCCAGATACCGCGCACCGCTCTCCTTGCCGCTCGAAACGTTGAGCCCCCGCTGCCGGTAGTCAGGCACTGCCAGATAGATGTCGAGATTCTTGGTTCCGGGATCGAAGAACTCCTCGAGTGACTTGGAAGGCGGAGGAGGATCCGCCTCGGGAATCTCGAATAGGAGGCCATCGGGAAAGATACCTGCGGCGCGGGTTACGGCGAACTGCCCCTCAGCCAAAAGTTCAGCGTTGATCGCCAGATCTCGAAATCCCCAGGGACAGAACTTCAGCGACTGCAACCGAAAGTTGAGCGTGTCCTCAAGAAAGCGGTCCTGCACCTGCAAGTGCTGCGGTGTCAGGAACGTGCCTTTGGTCCAGAGAACTGGCTTCAGTTGCTTCATGCGAACAGGATACCGTGCACTGCCAAGGGACGTAGAAATTGGGTCAAGCCCACTTTTCCACGGCTGCCCACGATAACAAGTCTTGGGTCAAGAAAGCAAAGGGCAAACAGGCGGGTGGTAAGGGTGTAGCGGAGAACCGAGCAGGGGTACTACTTCTTGGGATCCGGTCCCGATCCCCAGAGCCCTTCCATGAACTTGATCCAGTCCTGGGTGCGGGCGCGGAAGATCTTCATGGCGCTGCGGGAGAACAGGGCGATACCGAAGTCGCCGCGGGCGCGCCGGAGAACGATCTTGACTTCTTCGACGACATCCTCTGGAATCGAGGGATTGATTTCGAGGCTCTGCAGCAGCTCAAACATATCAGGCGCGGCTGCGATGAGGTTGGCGTTGGCATTGGCCTCCGCTTCTGCTTCCACTGACGCGATCGGTTGTCCGCAGCGGTCGACGACCCGCGACAACTTCTGCGGATCGATTCGCCACATTCCTGAGGTGACTCTACTCTTTGCCATACACTACTTCCTGGAAGGGAGATCCCTTCCATATTCTTATCGGCATATTGTGTTGGATGAATGGTAACCATTCAAGGTTACTAAGGTTTTTCGGGGGTGAATGTGTGGGTACTGGCTTGGAACGGCGATCCCCTACAGGGGATTCGGGCTTGACGTCCGGGAAACGATAGGAATCTTACCGAGGGAGAGTGCGCAGCGCGGCAAGGGCATTAGGGGAGTATTCTGAACCATCTCCTGGCTCGCTAATGTCGACCTGCTCGAGTCCGCAATTTTCGACCACAGCTGGCGCGCCGACGATGCCAAAAATGTGAATCGGCCCCAACCTGGCCTCGCGAAAGACCGCCAGAGAGAGATCCGTTTTCCGTAAGTCAACATCGACGAGCAAGGCATGGGAAAAATCCACTTCGCGAAGCACCCCACTCTCAAATGAGCTCCGGCTGACATGAGCTCGTCTCAAGCTGCCGCGGACCAATGAAACTGCCCTCAGGGAGCAGCGCTCGAGAGTTGCCTTGACGAAGGACGATTGATCCATGACGGTGCCGTCAAAAATGGAATCGTTCGCAATTACATCATCAAAATTGGATTGATCAAGCCTGGCATTGGCGAAGTCAACTCGCCGAAGGCGAGCACCGCTGAGAGTTGCCCTCGACATCTCCGCGCCACGAAAAAACACACTCTCCATTTCCGAACGGTCAAACTCGGTCTCGATCAGGGTGGCGCCGGAGAAATCGACATTCTTCAGCTTTGCCCCGATTAACCTTCGGGCAACAATCCGGACGTCTTTCAGAGTGACGTTCTCAAGCTCAAGACGCGCTCCGCGCGAGCGGTCTTTGAACCACGTCTCGTGAGCCGCAATCAGCTGCTCAAGGTCGTTTGGATCCATGACATCTCCACGAATCAGGGGCGCTTCGGCGTAAATGTAATCTGGCCGGTTCCGGGAGGCGCTGGACGGCTGGCGATATCGCTCTCCAAAGCCTTCTGGTCGGCCGCATTCATGTCAGAACAGTCTACCAGCACGTTCTCGCCTGGCTTCCCGCCCTTCGGGGCGGCAACCTCGGATATGCTATCGGCCCCTGCGCTAGCGTCCTTCACATCCCACGGTTTCCCGTCTCCATCCACGTAGTCGGCACCGCCACTCTTGCCCTCATCGTTGAATGCCCGTTTGACGGGCCCCTTCAGGGAACCATCCTGTTCGGCCTGAAGCGCCGCCTTTGCTTCGTCCGGCTTGAACGAGCCGGTATCGGGATCATAGGCCAATTCTTTGCGGCGACCAGTGGGATCGTCATTGAGCCAGTCGCGGTCCGCTGGGTCCAGCTTGTCGAGCTTGCCCTTTGCTTCAGCCTCAGCTATCGCTTGCTTCAGCTTGGCTTGTCGCAGTGCCTCTCTTCTCTCGGCCAACTTCTCTTGCGGAGTCTTCTCTGGCGGCGCTTTCTCCTCCGGAGGTTTGTTCTCTGTCGTCTTGCTTGAATCGGTCGTGTTCTTCTGTGAAGTGTCTCCGGTTTCTTTGGACTCCGGCGGAGCGCCGCCTTTCTCCATGCCCTTGCCCGCCTTCATTTTGTTGCCCACCGCGCGCGCGACCTTCGCCAGCAGAGCGAAGAAGGCCATCACTCCTATGATGGCGATAGCTTCGGCCAAGTCTTTGGCGGCGTCTTCCAACTCTGCTTCGGTGGAAGCTGAGCAGGTCAGCTCAATCGCATTTTTCAGAAGGCGTGCGGCATCGATGGCGGCTTTGCCCAGAAATACCAGGCCGAAACCCAACAGGAAGGCGTCAACAATCTCGCTGACTCCGAAGAAGTGGCCAGCCGCCCACACCACCAGGCTGCCAACCATAATTCCTAAGTTCGTGGGCGTCAGAAGGGCCGCAAACTGCGCGCGCGCTTCGGGCAACAGGTGGGGACCGGTGTGCTTCAGGACGTACTCGAATCTTTCGGAGAGTGGCCACTGGTCAACCGTTCTCTTCGTCGCAAGCTGAGCTGCTACCGAAACAGGCTTCGCTGCAGCGACGCCTTCGCTCGCCGACGCTGCTGACGCCGGGCCTGGCTTTGGCGTCTCTCTCGTGTCTTCCCGGGACGGCGCCTGACCGGGCTTGGCCGCTGTCTGTCCCGGCTTGACCGCCGCACTGCCCGCGCTCGACAACGCTGACGCGGCACGCGGCTTCGATTTTTCCTTCGTGTCATCGGGATCGGCCAAGACCAGGCTGAACCACGTGGCCCTGCCCACGACTCCATCCGGCCTGAGTTCAGCTCCCTTTTGAAACTCAATCACAGCCGCGCGGGTTTTGGGTCCGAAGACGCCGTCGACCTTGAGCTTGGGCTCGCTCTCCAGGCGGGAGTTGAGCAAGCGCTGCAAACGCTGCACGTCTTTCCCGCGGCTGCCAATCTGAAGTCGGGGAAAACGGTCGGTGCCCTGCTCCCGGTTTCCGCCCAGGCGGGCGGTGGGCCTGCGTTCGGGCTGATTCGGCGTCGCGGTCGTGCCCAGCGGCACAGAGGGACGGTTCCGAATCAGAGCGGAGGTCCCTGGGTCATTGACGGGAGTGTTCGTCGGCACGCCCAGCGGTCCGCGGCCGATCGTATTGGGTTGTCCCGCCACTGAACCTCCCCGAGAGAATGCGACTCATCCCATCCGCGCCCGGCTCTGCTAGAATGCCCGGCAGCCTACCGGGAGTGTTTCACATGCCAATGCAGGTCTGCATGGGAGCGATGATGATGTGCACGATGGGCATGGCGCCGAGCTCGCTCGTCGTTCTGCCCATCAACCGCGTCCTGACCGACGAAGTGCCTGACGCAAACATCATGGATCACATCCCAATGGTCAACATCATGCCGTTCGCTATGTGCATGTCGCCCGCCAATCCGATGGTAGCCGCGGCCACCGCCGCGGCGATGGGCGTCCTTACTCCCATGCCATGCATTCCCGCCACGGTTTCACCCTGGGTTCCCGGGGCGCCCACCGTATTGCTCGGCAACATGCCCACACTCGACAACACGTCCATGCTAATGTGCATGTGGGCGGGCGTCATCACGTTCGTCACGCCCGGCGAGTTCACGGTCATGGTCCCGTAATAGCCGGCTGTCCGCTGTTACCTAAAAGCAACTGATCTTTTTTACGCTCTTAAACCCTGTCCTCGGGTCGTAAGTCACCTCACAACGCGAGAATTTCTTCGCGAGTTTCTGCGTCAGAGACTGCGATGTGTCTCGATACAGACAGGAAATCCAAACATCTTCCGAAGTGGAAGTGAGATCGAAGACGTCCACCCTGCTGTCTTTCGTCTTGTTGCTACTGGCCGGAACCTGATAAACCAGCTTCTCGGGAGGCCCCTCAGAGAACGCAACACCATAGAAATGGTGGACGCCCTTCACACTGTTGTCATGGGCGCTCCAGCCTGGAGCGTTGGCAAGGTTGGGCAATTCCTGAACCACGATCGTTGAAGGACAGGAAACGGTCGACTGAGAGACGGCCACCTGGCTTAAGGCTAATACGACAGTTGCGCCGAGCAATCCCGCCTGCTGTTTCAGGTGTTTCATAAGACGATCGAGTAGCAGTCCCCGTTGTTCATCTGAATCGCGCCGTTCTCCGGCTTGCCCTTGTACTTCATCACGCGATTCTGAATCTTGTCGGGAAATGGATCCACGTGCTGCTCCAGCACAAGGAAGCCGCTCCCATCCGCCTGCGCCTCTACAAAGAAACACGCATGATTTCCGGTCGGAGCACTCAGATACTTGCCGTCCTTGTTGAATGTCGCGATGGCAGTTCCGCGCTCGATCTTTCCGGCTTCGACGGCGTCCTTCACCGATGCTCCTTGCGCCCAGTCCCGCGATCTGGCGCACCTCTCACCACCGTCATTCACGGCATAGACCTTGATCAAAGCCACACATTGGACTCCATACGCGGGATCCTCGACCACGGCATCCTTGCCAACCAGGGACTGCAGCAACGCCGGGTCGTTTATGACGTAAGGACCAGCCATTCAGGAAGCCTCCATTTCCTGCGGGGGAATCACTACTACTTCAGTTTCGTTCCCTTGCTACCGTCGTCCGCCGTGTCGGGATCTTTGGGATCCTGTGGGGAATCCGGGCTTCCTCCGCTGGGATCGGTGCTCATCGCGGGCATGCTGCCGCTATTGATGAATGCCATGGGCGTGCCGGTGATGTACACCCCTCCGGGGCTGACATCGACCGAACTGGCTCCCGATTTCAGCGTGATTCCCGCTGGGCACTCAATTACGATGCCCGCCTTTGCGGTCAGATGAATGCTCATCGCGCTCATGGCGTATCCCATGGTGATGGAGTCATTCTGTCCGCCAGTCACCGAAAGCGAGACATTACCGGTGATACTCTCGCTCTGATTGCCGGTGACCGAGAGCGATTTGTTTCCGGTTACGCTTTCCATCTGGTTGCCGCCGATGTTCAGCGACATGTTGGCGTCAACCTTCTCGAAGTGGCTGCCTTGCACATGAAGATGCTTGTCGGCCTGGACCTGCTCCTGCTGGTTTGCAGTGACGATCAGATGCCGGTTGGCGCCGATAAACTCGCGCGAGTCGTTTTCGACGCGCAGATCCATATCTTTTTCCGCGTTCATGAAGATCTGTTCCTGGCCTTTCAGATCTTCGAAGCGGAGTTCGTTGTAGTTGGAGGAGCCTCCGCCCTTCGAGCTGCGCGACATGAACGTGCTGCGCGTCTGATGATCGGGGAGCTGGTAGGGAGGCATCTGCTCGGCGTTGTAGACGCGGCCGGTAATGACAGGGCGGTCCGGATCCCCCTCAAGAAAGCTGACCAGAACCTCCTGTCCGATGCGCGGGATCCATATCGATCCCCAGTTGCCGCCAGCCCAAGGCTGGGAGACGCGAATCCAGCACGAACTGTTCTCGTTCTTCTTACCTAGTCGGTCCCAGTAGAACTGAACGATGACGCGTCCGTACTTGTCGACCCAAATCTCTTCTCCGGCTTTGCCGACGACCAGCGCCGGCTGCGGACCCTGCACAAAGGGCTTCGGCGTGACACGAATAGGGCGAAAGGGCACCGAGGCGGGAATGCTATTGAAGTGGTTGGAGTAAGTCTCTCCTCCCTGCGTGCCCGCCGTGGTGTAACTCTGACCGGCAGAACCGAAGTGCCGGACCTCGGTGACGACGTGATTCGTGTTCTGATCGGAGCGGTAATGGTTCTTCAGCTCGAACGAGAATCCTGACATCAGGCCCCGGGCGTTTCCGGCGCCAGACACCACCATGTAGCCGGTTTCTTCCTCCTGCATGTGCACCTTGGCCACCGTGTCACCCTGATCTTTGGTGGTGTGCAGTCCGGGATAGTCAAAGAGTTCCAAGGGACGGCTGGCGGACAAATTCACCACCGTGGGATCGTTGGCGAGCAGACTGGTGGACGGAGTGATGAAATTGTAATCCGTGACCGTATATTTGCCGGTCTTCACTTCCTGCCCGACGTGCCAGTTGTTGATGACCTCAGGATCGTCGAGCCCTCCGACCTCGATTTCATAGCTGATGGGCGAACCGACGCACACCGGCAAATTACTGGACTGATCCGCCAGCACCATCGTGTGCTTGTCTTTGGTGGTGTGGTCAAAGTAGTAGAAAATGCCGAACTCTTCCATCAAGCGCGAGACAAAGTTGAACGACGTCTCGCGATACTGCACGCAGTATTCGAGTTTCGGGTAGGTGCTCTTCAGGTTGAGCTTGAAGTCCTTGAAGTCGAAAGGATCAAAGATCTTGCTGATGATGTCGGGAACAGCCAGATTCTGGAAGATGCGACAGTCGGCCTGTCTGGTCAGGAACCACAGCCACGGTACGACCTGGGCGTGGTAGTGCGTGAACATCCGCTCGTCGGTTTCACCTTGCGTGAACCGGCTCACAAATCCGCTGATGTAGCGGGGAGAGCCGTCGGGCAGGTGGAGTCTGATGGAGACTTTTTGCCCGACAACATCCTTGAAGGAAATGGAATCGTTTTCGTGGGCTAGTAAATCCAGGTCGTAGCTGAACAGGTGCGAAATCCCCTCGTGGCCAGTGATCTCCTGCAACAACAGCACGTCCTTGCCGAGAGGAGTGTCCAGGGCAAGCAACCGGTGATCTTGAGTGTACTTTTCGTCTGGCACTAGGCCGCCCCTTGCTTCAATAAACTCAATTGCAGAATAGGCACGCCGGCTCTGCAAGGTACATTGCAGGTCAGCGTCGCCTCATTCTACTGGTATACAAACGCCCCGTCGCCACCAATGCTGACGTTGATCCGAGACATGGCCTCTCCGGCCGCCATATTTGTGAGCAGGGTGCGCGAAATATCGGGGAGCAGCGTGTTGGTCAGAATGTTGTCGACGTTGCGGGCGCCGCTCTCCACTTCGGTGCAGCGCTTCGCCACCTCATCGATCAAGACCGCGTCGTAAGTGAGATCGATCTTGTGATTCTCCTGGATTCGCCGCTGAATCTTGCCCAGTTTCAGTCGAATGATCGTCTTCAGGTTCTCGTCGCGAATCGGCATGTACGGAATCATCACCATGCGTCCGAGAAACGCGGGCTTGAAGATCTTGTTCAGTTCCGGCTTCAGCGCCTTCACCAGCCCGTCGGGGCCCGGCATGGTTTCCGGATCGGCGCAGAGTTTGGCCATCGTGTCGGTGCCGGCGTTCGTGGTGAGGATGATGATCGTGTTCTTGAAGTCGATCTCGCGGCCCTCGCCGTCTTCCATCATGCCCTTGTCAAACACCTGATAGAAGAGTTCGAGGACATCGGGATGGGCTTTTTCGACTTCATCCAGCAGCACCACGGAATATGGCCGCCGACGGACGGCTTCAGTGAGGACGCCGCCTTCTCCGTAGCCGACATAGCCCGGAGGCGAGCCTTTGAGCGTCGAGACGGTGTGGGACTCCTGGAACTCCGACATGTTGATGGTGATCAGATTCCGTTCGCCGCCATAGAAAAGATCAGAGAGCGCCAGAGCAGTTTCGGTCTTGCCGACGCCACTGGGACCCACCAACATAAAGACGCCGATCGGTTTGTTGGGATCGTCCAGACGAGCACGTGCTGTAGAAATCCTCTGACTGATGATTTCGAGCGCGTGATTCTGGCCGATTACTCTCTGCCCGAGCAAGGACGGAAGAGACAAGACGGTAGAGATCTCGTCTTTCATCATCTTGCCGACCGGAATTCCAGTCCAGGCGGAGATGACTTCGCCGACGATCTGGGAATCGACCGCGACGCGAATCATCGGAGATTCGCCTTGGAGCGCCGAGAGTTCGGCCTCGGCTTGTGCAAGCTTGGAGCGCAGCTCGGCCGGGTCGACAGGCTTGGCTGCCTCCGCGACAGCAGTTGCCGTGCCAGAAGATGCTTCGGGAACAGCTGCGGCGCCGGACGAGGCCGCGACTGCGTCCGTGGCCACTCCGGGAATCTCAGGGGCTGGGCTGCCCTGGCTATCTTTTGCGGCGGCACCCTCGAGTTGTGAGCGGAAATCGCGGATCGTGGTGACCAGATCTCGTTCCTTCTCGAAGCGGGTCCGCAGACTCGACAGTCGCGAATCGATGTCGGCACTCTTGGTCGCGATTTCTGACAGGCGCTCGCGATGGTCGGCACCGGTGGCAGTCTCACGTTCAAGGATGCGTTTCTGTACCGCTAGGTCATCGAGTTGGCGGACTGAGTCTTCGATCGCGGGTGGAGTCGCGCTTTGGCCCAAAGCGAGCCGGGCGCAGGCCGTGTCGAGTACGCTGACCGCTTTGTCAGGCAGTTGACGACCGGCGAGATAGCGGTGCGACAGATGGACGGCTGCGGTCAACCCTTCGTCCAGAATGCGAACTTTGTGGTGCTTTTCGAGCGAAGGCACAATTCCGCGTAGCATGGTCATGCACTGCGTCTCGATCGGCTCCTCGACCTTGACCACCTGGAATCGGCGGGCAAGAGCCGGGTCCTTCTCGAAATATTTCTTGTATTCGGACCAGGTCGTCGCGGCGATCGTCCGCAATTCCCCTCTGGCCAGAGCTGGCTTCAGCAGGTTCGCGGCATCGCCCTGTCCCGCCTGTCCTCCGGCACCGATCATGGTGTGAGCTTCGTCGATGAACAGGATGATGGGAATGGGTGAAGCTTTCACTTCCTCGATCAAACCCTTGAGGCGGTTTTCGAATTCACCCTTGATCCCGGCACCGGCCTGCAGCAGAGCAAGATCGAGCGTACGAACGAGTACGTTCCGCAACGGAGGTGGCACGTCACCTTGCGACACGCGCAGGGCAAATCCCTCGACGACCGCGGTCTTTCCCACGCCGGCCTCGCCGGTGAGAATCGGGTTGTTCTGGCGGCGGCGCATGAGGATGTCGACCACCTGACGAATTTCGAAGTCGCGCCCCAACACCGGATCGATCTTTCCGGTCTTCGCCTTCTCGGTCAGGTTGATGGTGAACTGGTCGAGGTTGGGTGTTTTCCCGCCGGGCTTCGGTCCTGCGGAGGGTGCGCCGGGAGCGGCAGCCGCTGCGGTGGCGGCCTCCTGCACTTCCTCACCTGACTTCGAGATGATCGAGGCGAAGTCCTTCTTCAGAACGTCGGCTTGAATCTTCTGAAACTCGCGGCTGATGTCGCGCATGAGGCGCACTAATTCGTCATGAGTCGCCAAGGCGAGGATGGTGAATCCCGTGCGCACTTGCCCGGCGTTGTAGTCGATCGAGCCGATGGTCCAGGCTTCGACGAGCATGCGCATGAGTGTCGGGCTGAGTGCCGGCGTGCGCGCATTACCAGATTTCAGCTTATCGAGAGAGCGAGCCAGCTCGGCAGAAAGCTTCGACGTGTCGATCTCAAAATGCTTAAAGATGGCGGTCACGTCATTGTCGGTTGAGTCCAGGAGCTTGGTCAGGTAGTGCTCGATCTCGATGTCATAGTGCGTGCGGGCCAGGCAAAGTCCGGCCGCGGCTTCAAGCGTGCTCCGGGTCGAATCGTTCAGCTTACCGATCAGCGACTTGAGATTCATTCTGACCTCCCTTTGTTGACTCGAGTGCCAGTACCGTATCGCCCGGATCACGACCGAACGGCACCGATTTTACCCATGACACCCACCCCAGTTGCGGCCCGGCAATTCCTTCCGCACCCAACGTACACGCGGGCACCTGCTCGCGATCGAGAACCAGTTTCAGTTCGAAGTCCCACTCGTCGTTGGAAAAGAAGCGAACCCACCCACGCAGCGGCTCGAACGACTTACCGTCTGGCAGGAAATCCGCATAGCGGTCCAGACTCAGAGGTCCGAGGATGATCCGCACACGGGATTGCTGATTCCACATCTCATCGCCGACGACGGCACCGAACCCGAGTTCTCCGCTGTCGACGTTCTCTTCCGAGAGCCGGCACTGTGTAGCAGGATCCAGACGATACCAGCCTCCCGAGAATTGTTCGATCGCAACCGGAACCTCGAAGTAGTCGGCGAGAATCTGCTTCAAGGCCTGCGCCGATCGCGGGCGCTGCGCCAGCAGGCCCGAGTAGTAGATTAGCGACTCATCCGGTACGCTCTGGCGGTCACGCATGCCGTCCGTGCCCAAGCCGAGAAGGCTGAGCAAGTGGCGGGAGAACACATCCCGTTCCCCACGTTCGTAGGCGACATCAAACCGGTACTTTCCCCAGGCACAATAGAAGAGCGAAATGATGCGGTGATTGAAGATGTCGAGGAAGTCACGCAGCCCGTTGTCGCCTTCGCGCTGCCTCTCGATGATCAGTGAAGTATAGGGATTGGGGAGAACTCCCTCAGGCCCGATCAGACCCATGAAATTGACCAGCATCCGTACGGGTCCATCCGCAGGCCATTCGGCGTCCTGAATCTGGCTGGCCGGAAAAGCCAGCGAGGGATGGGCACGGAAACGTGCTACCTCGTCCTCGGGCTTGGAGAACTGTCCGACGGCCTTCTTCTCTGCACAGAATCTCTCAAGCAGGCGAACCGCCTGGAAGAAATCGAAGGTCTGCGGCTTGCGACGCAGCTTCTCTTCGATCTCAGAGAGCTTCTGGCTCTCGGGATTCGTCAGATCAGGATTGACTGGCCCGCTCGCGGTGTCCACTCCTCCAATACCTCCCTTCTTTGGCGGCTCCGGGCTACCAACTGCGTAAAGCTGTTCATCGAGGTGTAAAGTCCAAGGAACTTTTCCAAGACGCTGGCGAATAGATAGGCACCACTGCCGCTGAACTGCTCTTCATCAAATTCGATTTCGACTCTTGTTCCTCTCGCGAAGCCAACGCCGTGATCGGAAGCAACCCGGGTGAAATGGCGCCTGGAACTAACGGAGGTAATGCCACCGATTTGCTTCTTGATGTCGGCGGAGTCGGAGAAGTCATAGAGTTCAAGAATCTTCTGCAGCGCTTCCTTTCCATCATCGACGATGGAGAGATAGTTCAACGACAGGTGGGAGATCAGCGACCATAGCGTCTTTCCGTCCAGTGGAGGCCGCAGCGTGCGCGTCGGCTTGTGCAGAGCCACGATGCGTTTGACGGCGGCGCCGCCGGTCATTTCGAAGTCTCCGGCTTCGCTGCCAAACGGAAGCCGGGTGACGAGATCGCGATTGGTGCAGGTGCATCTGACGGTGACGGTGTCGTAGTCCAATCGCATCGCCCGGGAGGAAAGATCGACAAGAGAGAGAGAAACATCCGTGCCCTCGTCTCCCTTGCGGTTCGAGACCGAACGGGTGATGTACCAGTAGGCCGGACTGGTCCCCTGGACCGCGTGACGCTCGGAATAGAGCGGGTGATAGGGAATCGTCTCATGCGTTTCAGCGTCAGTGCTGACAACTTCGTCGACCGAGTAGATCTCCATCGTCTGACGGCGACGCGCATCGGGCACAATCGAATATTGGTAGCGAGTCTGATCCACAAGGATGGGCTCAGCCACTTGCGAAAACAGATTGATGATGGGTGTGCACCCCAGCCGCAACGTGCGTTCGTTGACCGCAACCTCCAGACGCTGGTGACGTCCGTCCTGCTCGAAGGGCGAAATCATGAACAGAAGTTCGGCCTTCGAGGTGCACCCCGCCGGATGCAACTGCGAGAGTCCCTTCAGGTTTAGGAAGAAGAACTTCTCCGGAAACGCGAAGAACTCCTGCAGCAGGCGGTATCCCATGAAAGAGCGGCGGGGATAGGGCAAAACGTCTTCGTTCTCTCCGAATCCGATCGGCTGCAGATTTCTTACCGACAGTTCCCGCGTCGCAGTTTTCGGCTTGTTGGGATCGCGCAGAAGAATGCGCACGCAATTCCGGCACAGAAGTTCGTAAAGCGCGTGAACGACCGAACTTTCGCCGTTCAGATAGAACGTAAGTTCGTCCAGTTCCAACTTCTCAAACGAAACGTCCGGGAAGCATTCCAGTTCGACGCGGAGAACCGCGGCTTCGGAAGCACGAAGTGCAGGCCGCACTCGGTCGGGCGTGAGCCACTGGGCCTGCGAGATCTTGAAAGGCCACAAGGTGGCGTCGTACGAGGTTCGAAACTTGCACGGCACTCCTTCGACAGGTCGCGAGTAAAGGACAGTTCCCTTGGGAATATTGAGCGCACTGGTCAGCTTGCCACTCTCTGGATCGCTGTGGAACTGCGCGACCGTCATGGAGGGCACGGGCCGCAGATAGTGCGGGTAGAGAATATTCAGCAGCGCTTCGGTGATCTGCGGAAAATCGTCGTCGATGCGGAGGTGAACGCGGGCGGCCAGGAGCGCAAACGCCTCGAGCATTCGTTCGACGTGAGGGTCTTCGCAGCGGTCCGTTTCCAGCAGCAGGCGGGACGCGATCTTGGGATATTTGTCGGCGAACTCCGCTCCGATCTGGCGCAGGAAAGTGAGTTCGCTCTCGTAGTAATCCCTCAGCTCATTGCGCAAGATCGGCCCCCTTCACTTCATACACGCCTTTTCCCAATTCGAGAACCGTATCGAAACGTACTGGTTCGGGCGCCGGATCCATGCAGAGCAGGCCTTCAATCACAAACCTCAGCGAGCGATAGTCGCCTTCCACCGGTTCCATGCGCACTTTGGCGCGCTTGAGTCGAGGCTCAAACAGTGCGATTGCCGATTCCATATCACGCACGAGGTCGGCATGATCACGGCTCGACAGCACAGACTTGGAGGAAATGTCGGCGAGACCGTAGTGGTAGACGGAGCGGCAGGTTTCGCGCGCAGTGTCCGCCGACGGCTCGATGGTTTTTCTGGTGTTGAGCAGCCACTCCAGGTCGCGCTTGATCGCCCCCTTCAACTCCCGCAGCGACTGCGCCCGTGACAGAGGGACTTCCGACGAGCGAGTTTTCGGATCGCGATCGATCAGGCGATCGAGCACCGAGAGCGTAACCGGTCCGGTAGCATCCCGCCTGGGCATGCGTTATTTCGCGTCCCCCAACGCCTGTGCCGGGTCCAGCCGGCAGATTCTTTCGAAAATCTTCTGCTGCGCAGCCTTATCGCTCTGGATCTTGACGCTCATCTTCATCAGCGTGGCGAGCGCGCTGGCGACCATTCCCGGGTCTTCCCAATCGTCGAGCTTGTGATTCTCGATCGCCGCGGCAATGTCCTCGAGGATCGGCTGCGCCACGTTCGACTTGTTAGTGGATGCACAGATGTCGACCAGTTGCATACGGCGCCGGAACCGTTCGCGTCCCGACCGCTTGCGCGCGATATCCTGCTGCAGGATCTCGAAAGCTTTGCGCTCCTGTCCTTCGCGCAACGCCTGCAGAGCAGAGGCGTAGGCATCCGTAGGCTGTCCGGGCCAGCGAGTGCCCAGACCGTCAGAAGACGCGGGGTGTGCTGCCCCGTCGGCGGCGGCATTGGGTGCCGCAGGCGCCTGAGTGAGTGAAACCAGCCAGGCACGAGTCTCGGAATTGGCTGCGGAAGTTTCGTCCATGAGCGTGGCATCCAACAACTGCGGAATATCGGTGATCAGTGCCTTCAGTTCCGAACGGATCGCGCGCGCGATCGCTTCGTACCCACTACCGAGCGCCTCGCAGGCTTCGACCACGAAGCGTTGCAGATCGAGCCAAGCCCGGCTGCAGGGCAGAGACATGGCGTTCTCGGCCGCTTCGAGAAGGTCTTCATACTTCTTGTCGAGCAACAATTTTTTCAGGTGCCGGCGCAGTTCGGTCGGCGGCGCCTCGAGCTTCGAGGGGTCCGCCTGTTCGATTGCCGACCGCAGTTCGCCCCAGCGCAGCCCGCGCAGCATCAGGTACGCCGCGGGACTTTGAGGTTCCCGTCGGCGGAGAAATGCCGCCGCCTCAGCGACCTTGCGGATGGATTCCAGACGGTCGGCTGGCTCGGACGAACCGTCGAGAGATATCAAAACTCCGGCTCGAACCGGACCGGGAGCACCAGCTGCAGCGTCGCCTCCGGCACCTGATGCAACTTCAGCGGCCGGCACAACTTCAACCGGGTCGGGCTCCTTCTCGCGCTTCTTCTGCAGAAACCCGTGAATCAGGTGCCGGCTTGCCTCCAAACCGGACTGCAGGGGACCGAACGCGGGGCCTTCCTCTCCGAACTTCTCATCGCAGCTCTTCTTCAACTTGGCGAGGTTCGCGAGGCATTCGTCGAGATCCTTCTCCGCCTGCGCGTAGAACTTCTTGGGAGTCTCCTCGAAAGCCTTGTCGAACGTTTCCGGAGGGATCTTGCCTTCCTTGATCAGTGCGGCCCGCTTCTTCTTGACGTCGTCGGTCTTCGCCTGGTCCTCGTAGCCGACATCGCGCGATTGCTTGTGATCTACCAGGCTGTACTTCGCCTTCTCGACGACGGGCACGAGTTTCAAAGGGACTTCGAGCTTCATTCCGACAAATCCGAGCGGCGCTCCACGAGATTCCACATCGCCGTCTTCGATTTCTGGATAGAGGCTGTCCCAGAATTTGTCGACGAGACCGCTACAGAGTGCGAGCCCATCCTTGAGGCCGCCAAAGCCTTTTTGCTTCAGCAGCGCTTCAGTGAGCCACGCGGCCAACTGCAGGTCCTTGGTCTTGGTCGTCAGGAGATCGGTTGCCAGCTTGATCACCAGGCCGTTATCCGACACCTTACGGTCCTGCTCGGTCATGCCTGGGGGCGGCTGCGACTCCTCGCGGCGCGCCTCCTTGATCTTGTCGAATGTCGGGTCGTAACGAAGGTTGGCCCCGCTCGGATTGGGGCCCTCAATGGGAATCAGCAGATCGTCAGGAAAGGGCATGTTCGATCAGGCGGCCACTGAGGCAGGGTTGAACTCGAGCGCCCGCAATTCCAGGAACGGGATCTCCTCGTCGTCCACCAGCCACATTTTCTGGCCAAAGGGAATTTGGTATTCGCTTCCTTCAGGCTTCTCCCACACGGTCATCCTTCCAAGGCGCACCAGGTCGTCCGCATGACGCCAGGAAAAGGGAGCCAGAACCGGGAGCAGAACCTCCCCGAGTTCCGTGCCCTTGAAAGCGGGGGTAGTGCGCACCGCAGCAGGAGTCCAGATCAAATCTCTCAGTTTCTTGGGGGGCGGGATCTCGATCGACGCGACGTGCTCGAGCGGCAGCAGAAGATAATTCCCGGCGGCAAAGATCTCCAGCAGGTCGCCGGCTCTCGGGTCAGCATCGGAGAAATACGAAAACGACTTACCGTTGACAGTTCCACCTCGGCCCGGGGTGTCATCCCCCTCGAACTTCTGGCTGGGGAATTCTCCGCGTTCGAACACATCGTGGCGCTGGCGTTCTGCAAACAGCGCACTGCGGTAGAGCAGCATACCCATCTCGGCCTGAGGTCCGGCCTGGGCCAGGACTTCGAGCTGTTTGTCGGCACGTTCAAACTCTCCGGCAAAGCACAGAAGCTCGAAGAGAAACGTGCGGCGCTGGACGTCGGTGGGGTTGTCGCGCAATTCCGCGCTCAAGGCCTTGATGGCATCGTTGAGCCGCCCGGCTTGGTAGAGTTGCTTGGGGTTCATTGCAAAGTCCCTCTTCACAGATCTGCGAGCGTCTTGAGAGGTTCCCGCTCTAAAGGCAAGTTGAAGCGAAAGGCACAGCAAGGGAAGGCATCGTGGCGGGGCCAATCGCCCGCCCAACGCCCACCCTTGCTCCATGATCAGCAAACCAAAAGCTGGTCTACTTGTTGACGCCCGTGATGATGTTGTAGTTCGCGGTGCCAGCCGAGGTCGTCGTACCTTTGCTGGTGTCCTGCGTGTAGTACTGGTACTCAATCTGCGCGTACGCAATACTGACGCTCTGAGTGGGCATTCCCTGAGCGCCTCCGCCGGTGCTGTGGCTGGTGATGTAGCAATTGGTCATCACGACGTCGAGATACTTGTAGGTGCTCGCGTCGCCACCGGCCTTGTTGCCGCTCAGCGTAGCCGAGTCAATGTGCGTGCCAGCATAGAGATTCTTCAGAATCTGCCAGCTGGAAGAATCCAGCGCGCAGGTGAAGCTGAAATCGGACAGCGAGCATTTGCCCGCGGAAAGTCCCGACCCACCCACATCAGCCGGGTTCGAGGCGCCGAATGAGAAGCTGTCCAGTTCGATCGTCTCGGTGTAGTTTGGATTCTGCGATTCGCCCTTCACGCCGTTAATCGCCAGATAATAATCACTCGCCATTGTTGTTCCTCCCTGAACTTTCCGTTCTTAGAATTAAAGGACTCCTGGGAATCCTGGTTTGTAGCCCGAAGTTTTATTTCGCAGCAGCTGGCAACTCCGCCACCAACCGCAGCGAAACGTTGATCTCGTCGAGTTGGAAATGTGGCCGGAGATACGCAATTGCGCGGTACACACCGGGTTTTCCTTTCACTTCTTCCACTTCGACGTTCGCGTCTCGTAAGGGGAACTTTGCTTTCGTGGCCGCACTGGCCTTGTCATCCTGCGTGACATACTTGGAAATCCATTTGTTCAGGTATCTCCAGGCATCGTCACGGGACATGAACCCGCCGATCTTGTCGCGCATCATGGCCTTCAAATAGTGCGCGAAGCGGCAGGTGGCCATCATGTACGGCAATTGGGACGACAGCCGCGCGTTGGCATTCGCGGCGTCGCTATCGTAAAGCTTGGGCTTGTTGCAGGACTGCACGCTGAAAAATGCAGCCTTATCGGTGCCCTTGCAATGAACCAGCGGGACCAGACCCTGATCCGCCAGCTCTTTCTCACGACGATCGGTGATGGCTATTTCCGTCGGGCACTTCAGGGCAACGTCGCCCTGATCCGTCCGGAAATTGTGCGAAGGCATGCCATCCACCAGGCCGCCTCCTTCGACGCCACGGATCGACACACACCATCCGTAGTTCGCGAAGGCCTGGGTCATCTTGGAGGCCAGTGCATAAGCGGCATTCCCCCAGAGATACCTGGAGTGATCGGTGCCGTCAACACCCTCCTCGAAGTTGAACCCCTCTACCGGCGCGGTCTCCCTGCCGTAGGGCAACCGCATTAGCACGCGAGGGCAGGTGAGAGCGACATACTTGGAGTCTTCGCTCTCGCGGAAACCTTTCCACTTGGCGTATTCCGTGCTGTCGAAAATCTTTCCAATGTCGCGAGGCTGGTCCAGGTTGGTGAAGCTCTCCATGTTGAGCAGTTCAGAAGAGGCGGCCGACAGGAATGGCGCATGCGCCGCAGCCGCGACCTGCGAGACTTTTTCGAGCAGTTCCAGGTCTTCCGGATGCTTGCTGAACTCATAGTCTCCGACCAGCGCTCCAAACGGCTCGCCACCGAAAAGGCCGTATTCTTCTTCGTACACCTTCTTGAACATCGCACTCTGATCAAACTCGGGAGCGCGCTGTAAGTCGCGCAGCAAATCTTTTTTCGAAGCATTCAATACGCGGATCTTCAGCTGGGTTCCGGTTTCGGACTGATCCAGCAGGTACTTGAGCCCGCGCCAGCTTGCTTCCAGCTTTTGGAATTGCGCGTTGTGCAGGACCTCGTTCAGCTGGATCGAAATCAGGTGATCGATCTGCGCTACCCGCGCCGAGATCATCTGGTCGGCATCCCGGCCGAGGGCCATGGATCCTTCCAGGACCTGGGCGACGAATTCCTTGATCAAGCCCTTGCCGCGCTCGCGCGCCGCCGGATCGGCAAACCGGCCCTGCTCGACGATCTGATCGAGAAGGCTCGAATCTGCTGCCTGTTCTGTAACCACGGAACCACCGGCTGCTTTTTGGGTCTCAGGCATTGGGTTCTCCCTTCGGGCCGACCTCGGCCTTCAGCTTGTCGAGTTTGTCGGTCTTGCTCACCGCGTCGAGCAATGCGTCGTCGAGCTTCTCGTTGGTCTGCAAGGTGCCCTTTAAATCATTGAGCCGCGTCCGCAGGTCCAGCAATTCCTTGAGCGGCTTTACCTGGCGCGCTACCTGCTCGGGCTCGAAATCTTCCAGGCTCCTGAACTTCAGATCGACTCGGATCTGCCCGGCATTGGAATCCTCGCTGAGTTTGTTCTCGACCGCGAAGGAGAGGTGCGGTTTCATGCTTTCCAAAACGGAGTCGAAGTTGTCCGGTGTGACTTCGACAAAACGCCGCTCTTTGAGTTTCGGCAGAGGTTGTTCCGGTTGACCGGTAAAGTCTCCAAGGACGCCGACGACGAACGGCAGTTCCTTCACCTCAATCGCGCCTCCGGTCTCCACGTCGTATGTAATCTGAACTCTGGGCGGACGCACGCGGTCCAATTTATGCTGAGTGCTCGGTTTAGCCATATTAGCTCCCTACCTCTTCGTGTTTTTTCGGAGAAGTGCCTTTGTCTTGGATAAAGAACAGTAATGTCAACGCCGGGGAAGCGTTTGAGGTGGCCGACCCCACAGGAATTACTAGCCTTGGCCCTCTTTTACAACAGGCCGTGGGACAAGGGTTTATCACAAGCCCAAACCGCAGTCAAGGACTAACGCTCACTTTCACTCTTCTGCGGGCCGTCCGAAGAATTAAGTTCGGGAATTCCGTCCATGCCAACGCCCCCGCAGTGTCTGTTGAGGCTCTGCCAGGGATTGAAATCGTCCCACACGCACCGAATCTCGTCCTTTAAACGAGATCAGAGGAATCAGTCCTTGATCGAGAATGTGCTCGACTGCCTCATCGGTCAGAAGCACCTCGGCGCACGGCTTGACCTGCGTATCCCCACTCTCCCGGTAAATATGAAGCGGTAAGTTCTCAATCTGAGACGCGCTGCCAGGACGCATGTTCCAGCCTTCCGCGGTGAAGCTTCGGCCGAGGAGCATCGCGATTGCAACAGCCGGGTTTCCCCAGAGATAGCCGGGGTGGCTAGGAGCGCCGGCGAACTCCTCGAAGTCAACCGACTCCAGAGGCGAGGTTTGGGACCCGTATGGCAGGCGAAGCAGAAACCTCGGGAGCGCCAATCCCACCCACGCGGCATCGGGCTGCGAGCGTAGAGTCTTCCAGGCGTCCCGTAAGGAAGTGCTATCCCAATCCCGCGGATGAGGCTCTGACGATAACGAGGACGAACCAACTAGCATCGAATCTGCCTGCGCCACAAAGGGGGCACCGGCGCGACCGGCAATCTTCGCTAATCCTGCCAATTGTTCCATGTCATCGCTTGACGTACCGAACCTGAAGTTCCCCACGATCACCGACCACGGATTTGCCCCAGCGGTTCCGACGGTCCGCTCGACCAGAAGGCGGTAAAGGCTTGACTCGCGAGGGTTCTGGGCGGACCCCAAATCCTTCGCCAATTCTTCTTTCGAGAGATCGATCAGACTGATGCTGAGGTTCGATCCGGTCTCAAGCTGGCGGACTAGAAAGAAAGTGGCCCGCCAAATCGCTTCGAGCGCCTGGAAGCTGGGATGATGCAGAATCCCACGCATGGCATCCCCAATGGCGCGATCCACGGCTGCGACGATTTCGGGTTGCCGACGATCAGGGGCGCTGACCGCATGCTTGGCCGCCAGTTGTCGTGCAAACTCGCGCACTTCGTCGGTGCTGCGTGGCGGCTCCAAGGCCATCCTCGCTTCGGTCTGGTCAACCAAGTTATCCAGCAGACTTCCTGAGGCGAGGCGCACCGGCTCGGGCGGGGACACCCGCCGATTCCCTTCTGCTTTGACAGAATTGTCTGCCGGCTCACGGATCAGCCCGAATTTCTCCGCGACCTGGGCAAACGTCGCAGGATCTGCAAGCTGGTCCCGTAAACCTTTGAGCTGCTGAAAGGCTTCGTGTTCAATCAGATGATCGGGATGAAAGTCTTCAAGTTCGGAAAAACGAAAGACAAGTGCAGACTTGCTTTCAGTGGCAAGATGCAATTCGACTTGAAGCCTGGAGAGCACTTCGTCGAAGTTGTCGCGATCCACGACAAACGCGCGCCGCTGTGAGATCGTTGCCGGTTCGCAGAGGCCGCGGCTGGATCGCCCGGTGAAATCGCCAAGGATCGCAACGCAAAACGGAGTCTCTGACGTAGGCTGCGCGAGACCCGCGTCTTCACCAGCCCGGAGATTGACACTGCCGAAGTCCAATCGGTTTGCCATGAAACCTCACTCGCGTCGGATGAGTGCAGCCCGAGAAAATCTGGCTGCGCGCTATTGATTGCCGCCCTGCGCCAGCTGAATCTTCCGCAAACCCTCTTTCGCGTCAGGGTTATTCGGCTGCAATTGCAGGATCACGCGGTATTCCTGAGCGGCCTTTTGATAGTTTCCGTTACCGGCGTCCGATCTGGCCCACTGCAACAGGCGCGGGATGTCTCTCTGTGTCATCCCGTCGTACGTGCTGTTGCCTTCAAACCCTTGAATCGGAGTTTCTTGCGGCTTAGGCGGCGGGGCCTTGTCTTTGTCGGCTTGGACGACTTGCGGCTGTGGCTTTGGCGGCGCGGGCTGCTTGACCACCGGCACAGGTTGTTTGACCACTGGCGGCTGCGGCTTCGGATGCGCGTCGGTGACGGGTGGAACTCCAGGTGGCTGCGCGGTCACAGGCTCAGAAGGATGGCCACTGCTGGGCTGTGTCGCGGTCGGAGCGTCCGGCTTGACCGGAGGTTTCGAAACACTGCGCGGATAGAACAACGCAACGGCGACACCTACGACCACAACCGCGATCGCGCCCACAAGCAGTCTTGTTCCGGTAGACGACCGTCGCCCCTCAGTGTCGTCCGCGCGATTCTCAGCAAGTACTCCAAGGCCCGGATCGGGCCGGTCTCCTTGGACCACACCAACCGGTTGCGCTTTTGTTCTTGGCGAATCGGGCCGTGAAGCCGCGATCGGCGCATTCACGATCATCGTCGCGCCGAAGGCGGTACCGGTGTTGGCAGCGGGTGGGTTCGCTTTGGCCAAATCTCGCAGACTGGCAAAGCGGTCGGGCGAAGTCCACAGCAACTCGGAGAGCCCGATGTGCGCGGTTCCGCCTGTCGTCAGCGCGGGGACAGCGCGCAACTCAATTCCGGGCACATCCTGCAAGCGGCGTGACACTTCTTCGGAAAGGATGATCTGTCCCGGCTCAGCAACCTGCATCGCGTTCTGCGCCAGCCCAGGACTGAAGCCGGACGCGGCGGTTGGATGAATCAGCACGGCAGAGCCGGCGTAGTCACCGGGCCTGCAGTTCAGGAATTCCAGAGCCGCAGTCTGGATGCGCCTGGCAGCAACCAAAGCCTGAAAATAATTATCGAAATGCGCGGTCAGGCTCGACGGCAAGTCGGACACAATGCGCCCCCGGCTTGCCGTTACCAGATCCGCGACCATGTAGACAAATACGCTTTCGCTGCCCCAATTCAACGCCGGAACCCCGCCACCGACTTCGTGACGCCAGATGCGGATCGTAAGGTCGGCCGAATCCGGACCGGAACCAGTGGTCCGCGACACCGCGCTCTGGTCCAAAGCAGCAGTCTCGAACTCCTTGCTGTCGGTCTTAGGCTCAAACGGTGCCATCGGGCTAGCGGGGGGAGAACGACTTTCGTTCGGGAATGTAGGTTACGCCAAATGACGGTCGGTGGCAATCACTTCGCTACGAGTTTTCTATGGCACAGATGTGCCCCTCGGCCCTACCGGCGTGCGCTTGACTTCACTCCCACAGTGAGTATGATTACGGGCACCTACGCAGGCGAATTTCATATGACGTTTGCCGTCAGCCCGGGGATTCTATGCCACGACGTTCGACGCTTGGTTATGCTTTGTGTCTTCGGCCTTTTCTGAAGAGAAGTTGTCTCGCACTCCTCCTGATCGCACTGGCTGTTCCAAATGTCCAATCCAAAGATATTCCGCTCACCGCGATTGAACTCTACGACGGGCCCGATGGCGCCGCGTTTGTGCAGCTCACGGGACTGCTGATCAACGGGAAGACAGAAGTCCGCGGTTGCGGCGGGGCAACGCAGATCAACAAGTCCAATTACGGCAAGTTGACAAAGATCATCCTCGGGCCGGGGATCACCTCGCTGGAGCGGGATGCCCAGGGAACCATGACTTTGACCCGCGGGTCGGAGTCGGAGTGCGTGGTTCCGTCGAACTTCAAGTTCGAAAAGGACGAATCTCTGACGCCGGCTCAGTTGGCTGACCGAGCCGCCCTCACGGGTCAAGTCCTGAGTTCGTCGGTGCAGGGCGTGACGACTTTGCCGCCGTTCAAGCCGACGGTGAAATTCGTGTTCGTCGCCGCCCCGGATACGGAACTCGCCGAGTATCTGCGGGCAAGCCGGGCGAATTCCATCGCGCAGTGGCAGGATTACCTCGCGCGGTACCCAAAGGCCGCGCACAGCGACACTGCCAAGCAGAGTTTGTCGGCGATACTCCTGAAGGACGGCCAGACTGGCCTTGCAGCTTATCGCGGCTCCGCCGCATCTGCCTCGCCCGCGTATGCGCAGCTTCGAACTGCCTTTCTGCGAGCCGACCAGGTCCAGAAGCTGCTGCCGACGAGCGACGAGGCTACCAAGCTCCGTGACGCCGTTCACGCCGAACTCGTCGCCGTTGCGGACAAGATCCGAACTGAACTGCAAGCCTATCGCCAGGCATTAGCCAATCACACGAGTGGGTATGGGCATCTCGCGGTCAGCCGGCAACTGACAGATCAGGTATTGGGCGTCGATCCCCATTTTGACCAGGGTCTGACGCTTCAAGCAGCTGTCACTGCCGAGGCGCAGCGGATCGATGCCGCCATGCAAGCCGGCGAATCGAACATCACTACCCAGCACTATGACGAGGCGGCTGCGGCAGTATCTGATTTTCGTGCGTTCGCAGACGAGGAACCTCGCATTGCCGCTATTTTTGATGCGGCGTACAAATATCACCTCCAGCAGGGCAAAGCCGACATGGCCGGCCAGAAATACCGCGAGGCCGTGCAGGAATTCCAACGCGCCGTCGTCGTCAAGCCCACTTCTGAGGCAGCCGCCGCACTGAAGCAGGCGCAAGGCAGCCTGCAAACCTCAAACGATCAGACTGCCGCCGATACCGCTTTGCAGCAGAGCAACGCGTTTGAGCAGGACAAGAAATACATCGAGGCGTACGAAGTCCTTGCGAATCTCCCCGACACGCAGCGCGCGCTCGTAAAGGACCGCATGCAGGGGCTTGAAGCGAACTATGTCAAGAACGCCTCCGACGAAGCGAAGCGCCTCATGGACGCTCACAATCCGATTCAAGGACGCGCGGACGAGATCGGCGTGCAACAGGCTCACGACTATCTGCAGCGGTCTTGCACGCTCCAGGCTGACAATCAGAACCTCAAGCTCCGGCTGGACTTAGTTTCGCAGACGCTAAGTGACTACTATGTCGCGCGTGCCAAGACCTATCTCGACAAGCCACTCGGATCGGGTGTGGGTATTGCATGGCTGTATCTTCAGGAGGCCCAGCAGTACCAGGCGAGTCGAGACGACATACGGGACGAGCGCACCAAGCATGCGGCCATCCACAATGTGCGTTCGACGCTTTCCATCAAGGTTGTGTTTCGCGACCAGACGTCGCGGCGAGATAGTTCGGGCTTTGCCGACCAGCTTCAGGATGCAATCGCGACCGGACTTGAGACGACCTCTCTCCCCGTCAGGGTCATCCGGGCATCGGATAGCACTCCGGTTGATCCGAATTTCCAGCTGATCGGAGACGTGCTGGAACATCGCCCGGTAAATAGGCCGACTATCGAGTCGCTCGATTCCGAGTACCTTGTCGGCACAAGAGACATTCCCAACGATGATTGGACCAGGGGCAACCGGGATTACGAGGACGCAAAACAGGAAGTCCTGAAGGCTCAGAAGGCGCAGGAAGTCGCGCAGGCACACGGCAAGAAGAAGGACATCGCAGCGGCGAACGACGTGGTCGACGCCGCGCAGAAGAAGGCGGATGGTCTGGGCCGCCGTCTGGACTCCATTCCGAAAACCAAAATGATCGATGTAGTGAAGCCCTACAGCTATACAAAAAAAACAGTCGATCTGAGCGCGGTGGTGGAACTTGGCTTTCGCATAACCGACGCCAACGGGACCGTGATCGCCACCAACCCATCGATCAAGAAACAGGCGCAGAAGCAATTCGTTGTCCTCGAGAACGTGAAGCCGGAAGACACCAAGGGCGTAAAGCAGGTTGGTGCTCTGCCGGATGAAAGCCAGTTCCTCGGTGACGTGGAAATTGGCGCTCGCGGCGATCTGATCAAAGAGGTCAAGGAGAAGGTAGAGACATTGCCTGCCAAAATCCTGGCGCAGGCCCGTAAGCACTACATGGACGGGGACACGGACGGAAGCGCAGAGTCGTACATCTTGTACCTGAACTCGACTCCCGACACGCAGACGCCCGAGCGTGACGAGGCCAAGAAATTCTTGCACGACCAATTCAATATGGTTTGGTCGGGCAGTGGCGTCTAGCGCTGGCAGGTATTGCCTTGTATGATCGTAGAGCCGTAGACGCACCAGCTGGCAGACGGCACAGCCAGCAGGGCAGTTCATAACATTCCCCTGGGGTGTCGCTCCACCCTGGCAACGAAACTACTCCCGTGAACGCTCCGAACATCAAGCGCATCGGCAAGTACGAGGTCATCGACCTACTTGGTCGCGGCGGCATGGGTCTGGTCTATCGCGCCTTTGACCGGCAACTTAATCGGGAGGTCGCGATCAAGACAGTCACCGAGGGTTTCACCGGTGACCAGGACATGCTGAAGCGCTTCTATCAGGAAGCCGCCAAGACCGGCGCTCTGAAGCACCCCAACATCGTCACGGTTTACGACCTGGGCGAGCAGGACGGATTCCCCTACATCGTGATGGAGTACCTGTCAGGCGATCCCCTGGACCGTCTGATTCAATCCGGCAAGTCGCAGACCCTCGCCGCCAAACTGAAGATAGTGGAGCAAGTCTGTTACGCGCTCGGGTACGCCCACCGGAACGATGTCATTCACCGCGACATCAAGCCGGCCAACGTGATCGTGCAGTCCGACGGCATCGTCAAGTTGCTGGATTTCGGGATCGCCCGCCAGGAAAAGTCAGAGAGCCACCTGACCCGCACCGGGCACGTGATCGGTACGCTGCAGTATATGGCGCCGGAGCGACTGAGAAACGCCGCGTTCGACGGCCGGTCTGACATCTTCTCCGTGGGCGTGATGATGTTCCAACTGCTTACCGGACAACTGCCTTTCGCCGGCGATTACAGCATCGTACAGAAGATTCTTACGGAGAAGCATCCTCCTCTGAGCCAGTACCTGCAGAACTATCCGCCTGCCCTCGATGCCATCCTTGACCGTGCCATGGCAAAGAGCCCTGACGATCGATACTCGAGTGCCGACGAAATGGCCGCCGAGATTGCTTCGGTCGAGCAAGAACTCAGGAAAGAGCAGGTCGTGGAATGGATCCAGAAGGCGGAGCGTCTGGTGCAGGAAGAGGAATACACGTCGGCCAGGGACATCCTCTTGCAGGTGCTCAAAGTAGACAGCCAGCACGTCACAGCCCGGCAAATGATTGCGCAGGTGCAGCAGAATCTGAATCTTCGGGCGCGCGCGGAACAGATTCGGCAAATGAAGGCGCAGGCCGAGGAAGCGTCTGCCGACAAGCGCTACGAAGACGCGATTCATTGCCTGGAAGAGGCTTGCGGACTGGATCCATCGAGTTCGGAACTTGCCGAGTTGCTCGAACAGGTTCGCCAGAAGAAGCGCCGTCGGGAACTGATCGACGGATATCTGCGGGAAGCGGACAGCGCGCGCGAACGGGGAGATCTGGAGGCGGCTGGAGCCGTCATCGCCAAAGCACTCGAGGTCGACCAGGACGATTCACGCGTCCGCGCCGCTCACGTGACGTTGGCGCGTCTCATCGAAGAGGCCGCCCGGCAAGCAAAGGCCAAGAAGTTGCTCGAAAACGCGCGCAGCGAAATTGGCGCGCGCCGTTTTACAGCCGCGATGGAAGCGCTGGCCGAGGTCGAAAAAGTCGACCCCGCCAATCCCGAACTGATCTCATTACAGTCCGCAGCTCGACAAGGGCGGGAACAGGAACAGCGGCGCAGGATCCTGGAGCAGCTCCAGAACGAGGTTTCCGTCGCTTCGACGGTCGACGAATTGACTCGCGCCGCGCAGTTGGTGGATCAAGCGCTGGAGCGTATTCCGGCGGAGCCGAGCCTCATCAAACTCAAGGGGAACATCGCCCGCAAGCTGCGCGACGAGGAAATCCGTCGGCGCGTGGACGAGGTCGCTGTCCAGTGCCGAAGCCTGGTCGAGACATCGCCCGAGGAGGCTTTGAAACTCGTGCACCAGGTACTGCACGAAGCACCGGGCAACGAGCGTTTGCTCGCGCTACAGTCCACCATCGTGAGCCAGATTTCGGCGCGCACTCAGCAGCAGGCGCGTTCCCAATACCTGCAACGCGCGCACGAAGCTTTGAGCAAGGCCAACTACGTTGAGGCGCTGCGCCTTTTGGAAGCATGCCAGAAGGAAGGTACTGCCTCCCCAGAGATCGCCGAATTGCTGGACTTTGCCCGCCAGGAGGCTGACCGGGGACAGAGGAACGCTCAGATACAGGGACTGCTGCGGCAGGCCCAGGAATTGATGGCACGCGGAGCTTACGCGAACGTCGTCGAGTTGCTCGGTAGCATCAAGCAGGGACCAGAAACGGCTTCCCTGATGTTCATCCTCGAGGATGCCCGGGCGCATGTGCAGGCCCTTGAACGGAGTATCGATTCCGCGCTGCAGTCGGCGAATGACCTGCAGCAGCATGAGCAGTGGGCCGAGGCGGTTCAATTTCTGGAGAACCAGCCGCCCGCGCTTTTGCAGACCCGGAAGATACAGGACGTGCTCGCCGCGCTGCGCGAAGCCAGCGCCGTAGAACTGACTGCGCTGCAGGCGGTGGGTAGCGCCTACGCCGCTCTGGAACGGACAGACGGAGGGAAACAGCATCTGCAGGAAGATGCCAAGTCTCCCTTGCTGGCTCGAATCGTTCCCATCTTTACGTCACGGCGTAAATCCACGGCGGACATCCGCCTGACATCTGCACTCGACCAGGCAAGAGTCGCGATTGAGGCCGGAGACAAGAAACAGGCAGCCGCAGTTCTGGAAAGTGTCGTCGCCTGCACCGAGTATGCCAACCGCGAGCTTAAGGTAGAGTGGCAGAATCTCAGCAAGAAAGCCGGGAAGGCGCGGCACTAGCAAGAAGCGAATGGGGCTTCCACTCATTTAGATGAGCTACCAAATCCAAGCTGCCGGAAAGACCGACATCGGCCTTGTCCGCAAGAACAACGAAGACAACTTCGGCTACGATGTGCGCCATGGAATATTTGTGGTCTGCGACGGCATGGGAGGTCAACAGGCGGGCGAACTAGCCAGCAAGATTGCCGTAGACACGGTTCTGGATTGTTATCGGCAGGTCCGCAACCGGACTGAGGTAGGGGCATCGCAATTTGAAGGTGTCTCGCAGCGAGCGGCAGACCTGGGCAGTGCTATCCAGCTTGCAAATCAGGCGATTCACGAAGCCGGAGCCAGGGACGCCAGCGTCGCCGGCATGGGCTCAACCATTGTGGCGGTTGCTGTCGAAGACGGTCTTTTTTCAATCGCTAACGTAGGCGACAGCCGCATCTACCTCATCCGCAAGAGTGAAGTTGCGCAGTTGACCCAAGATCATTCTCTGGTGATGGAACAGGTCCGCCGGGGTCTCATGACGCTGGAAGAGGCCGAGCATTCAAGGATGCAGAACGTGATCGTGCGCGCCCTCGGCACCGACGATACGGTCGAACCGGATCTTGCCGATCACGAGTTCAGTTCGGAAGACGTGCTGCTCCTCTGCAGCGACGGTCTCTCCCGCTACGTCAAAGAAGACAAGATGGCAGAAGCCGTAAACCAGGAATCCTTGGAGAAGGCCTGCGACGAACTGATTGAGGCAGCGAAGTCCGGCGGCAGTGACGACAACATCACTTGCCTGCTGGTCCGGGCGACGCCTCCATCATGGAAGGATCGCTTCTTCGGCCGTAAGACCGGGCAGAAGAGTTCCACCTGAGCCGTGCGCTCGGCCGTTATCTCCCAGTAACCTGCCCGACGCATCTCAGCCCCGGCATGTCGAAGAACGGATTCGCGGCGCCTCCCACCTGCAGCTGGTAGTCATACGACTTGATTTTGCCGTTTGAAAGCTTCACCGGTTGGCCATTGTTCTCGATCACCCACTCCAGGTTGTTACCGGTCAAATGGTGTGCGCGTGCCACGAACCTGAAGACCGCCCACGGCCCGCTCGCTGAATCCAGCGTGTCGCCATTCTTGGAAACGTCGATATTCTCAGGCGCGCCCGTCCAAACGAATGCCTTCTGCGCCTCTTTCCCTGAGAGTTTCTCATTCCCAATGGTGACCTCGACCCCTTCCAGATTGCTGGGCAGTTGTTTCAGCGTGTAGGAAAAATGGGCTGGCGTGGCCCCATTCGGATACATCACATCGCCGAGAGACGCAATCTTGCCCAGGAAGCGCAGGAACTCGGGTGACGGTTTGGCGGTCGCCGTTGGATTTGCCTGGTAGCCCGATCCGACTCGGAGCGCGAACGGTTTCACCGCTTCACTGAGCTTCTTCCAGGCATCGCCCGCCAATAACGAATAAAACTGATCGGGCGACATGTCCTTCAACGACGTAGGATCGAAGGGATACATACCCCTCATTTGCGAGCAGAACTCGGCGGCGGCCCCGTTGGCGCCTTTCACTGGCCCAGCCTTAACGGCTGCATCCAATGCAGTAATCGGCTCCTGCAGCAAACGACGAACCTGCTTCTCGTTGCCTTCAGGCTGAGAGTTGTCCACCGGAATCGATGTGATAACCGCGGTCACCGCGCTTGAAGCGGCCGTCTGCGCCCCAGAGGCCTGCGCCAGTAGTGCCGGATCGGGAGCACCCGAACTCTGCGCCAGTGAGTGAATGATCGCGTTCAGCGCGCCGAGAGCTTTCATATAGTCCAGCGTCTTCGGCGTTATGAGTACGTCTGGTGGCTTGTCCGCCGGCCCCGCAGGCTCGACGTTCTGCACCGGAGCAAATGGGGCCTTAACATCCGCAGGCGCAAGGTCCACGTTGTGGGAAACGAAGTAGAACAACTCCATCAGCGGCGATTTCGTGTCAGTGATCTTCGTCAGCTTCCGGTCAGCATCCGCAAATCCGCTGTAGCCGGGTACCGATGAGGTTCTCAGCACCGTATTCCACTCACCCACGAAGTCCTGGTTGTAGCGGTCGGTCAGCTTCTGACGCAGAGCAACCGGATCGAGCCCCTGGGCCACGCTCTTACCGAGGACCCATTCTTCTCCGCCCATGTAGAGCGCCGGATTCTTCAGAGCATCTTGCACAAACTGGTATCCGCCTCGCGTGAATGCTCCTTTGACCTTGTGATTGCTGACAATGAGACCGACGGAATCCGGATACTCCTCGTTGAAACTGATGTCCCGGTTTCCTTGCGAAGCCTTGGAAAGCAATCCCACGTAGTAGCGATCGGTGCCGGCAAAACCGTTCAGGTACCCCTGCGTATGGGCAATCATCGAAGGAGAATTACCGCTGGAGAACGGATTCTCTTTTGCCAGTTGCGTGCTGTAGAAATCAAACTGGGCCCAGGCAAGATCCCGGCGGTCTTTGTCGATGTCCCGGTCTGCGACCCAGTAGGTCATCAGCACCGGCGTCAGGAACTCTTTTGTGCTCTTGTCGTGATACGAGGTGGTAATCAGATACGCCTTCAGCTCGTCGTACGTCTTCCCGTAAGCATCGTTGGGAGCGTTCGCCGGTGGGCTGTCAGGCATCGCCAGCAGATTTTCGATGATTCTCTTCTGCGTCTCGGCAAAGAGCAGGCGATGGAACCGTTCGAAATAAACTTGCTTCGCGTCGCGGTACACATCGTGCCCCACATACATCCCCCAGCGCATGCTCAGAGGCTGACCGTTTTCCTCCCAGTCCGACAGATCCGCCAGCTCTCCCCGCAGCCGCTCGAGTTTCTGTAAATCGCTGATCGATGCCGGTTGACGTTGGTCCGCCGCGGTCTGCAGCGTTCTCAGATCGGTAACCGCATCCTGCACACGGCCTTCCAGCGCATGATTGCGGAAGAAGGAAATCGTGAAGCCGGTAAAGAAGATCACTCCCAAGAAGACAGCCGCACCCAGGGCAATCCGGCGCAAGAGATTAACGTGCGAACTCGATCCGCTGGCGGCCAGGGCGACACGGTCTTTCACCAGCACGTCATTGAAGAGACTGGCGAGAAAAACCCACTGGGGCATACGGCGTGGTCCGCCGTGTTGCACCACCGGAGCCGGAGCGGCCGGAGACCCCACCCCGCGGAAGATCTGCGTCGCCCCTTCGTTCAGGGAAGCCGATGCGGGCTCAGCCATGACTGGTGCCGCGACCACGTCGTCGACTACAACCGGCCGAACGCCGGTGAAATAGAAGCCTCGCAGGAATGGATTCGTCCCCAGTTGCGTGGGACGTAGCAGGTCCACAAGGAATTGCACCAACAGCGTGCGCAGCTTCTTCAGTTCCCGAGGAAATTCATAGATGGCCGGCAGCTTGTCGCCATCGTTTTCTCGCGGCAGCAAAATGATGCGCCGCTCGGCAAGCGAGTAGAAGATCTCGTCGAAGGACTTGGTCAGGCGCTGCGTTTCCTGGTCCGCATAAACACCGGCGCTCAGCGACCGCATCGGCAGGGTCGCTCCGAGCACCTCAGAAGCTTCGTCCTTACTCATCCCTCGGGCAAATTCGGTGAAGAATGAGATGCGGTCGATCTTGGTGAACAACACATACACTGGAAAGCTGATCCCCAGAAGTTGCGATACTTCCTGCAATCGCGCCGACAGTCGCCTTGCTGCCGAAACGACCGCCTCGCCCGCGCCTTGTTGCAGGAAGGTCTCGCAATCGAAGCACACAATCGCCGCTCGGGGAGCTTGCACTTTCTTTCCAAACGCTGCCGAGACTCGTGCCGGCTGCAGCAGCTTGACGAGGCGTCTCCAGCGATCCCGCTGCTGCATGATCGGACCTGCCGGATCGACGAAGATCGCCTGGCGTGTATACCAGAGGTTTGCGGCTGAAGTCGGAAGTACCTCGTTGTCCCGATAGACTTGCCCCGCCAAGAGTTCGGGATCGAGAGCAGAATGGATGAGGACGGTGGTCTTGGTCGCGCCGGAATCCCCGAGAACAAAAACGATAGGCAAGTTGCTGAGATCGGCGCCGCGCCCAAGTGTCGACTGTTTCAACCGGCGAATTGCCTCTCGCACAACGGTATCGAGATCGTCAGTTGAACTGTCCTGCGATTCTTCATCTGCGGACGCTTCTTTTGCTTTCTTCAGCCGATATTGATACCAGAATGCGACCGCTGCTGCGATCAAGCCGAGGAAGGCCAAAACGCAGCGCATGATCCAGAGATCCGTGCCGCGCAGATGTAACACGTTGCCCAGGAGCCAGACCAGGATCAAATAGATGAACAGAATTACGCCGATCACCCAATACATCCGTTCCCCCTATTTCAACAGTCCAGCCGCCAATGCAGAGAGCGAGGAAGCGCCTGCCATCAGCACGAATTTGAAGAGAACAAAGAAGACGACGACTACTCCGGCCGTGATCAGCGCAATGCGCCCCAGGAGGCGGCTGACGCGGTCAGTTTGGACCATGCGAAAAGCATCTGCTGGAATCGCTCCGCGCGGAGACAAGGCTCCGATCGGCCCCCGAATCCGGCGGATTTTCTCCTGCGTCGCCGCCATGATCGACCGCAAATCGCCGCCAGCAGCATACCTGCCCTTAAAACCCAGCAGCATGCATAGGTAATAGATTTCCAGCAGGTCCGCAGTTTCCTGTGAGTCACTGCGATTCAAGGCCTTCTGCAATTCCTGAAAGAACACCTCTCCAGCCAGTTGATGACCAAACAACTCCGCCTGCAGTGGCAGGCGGGGCCAGTTGACGAACACCGGATTCCGCGAGGTCAACACGGATTCATCGAGAAATGCGACCACCGCGAAAATGACCTGCTTCACGTCCTCGGCGGTGCAGCCGCGGCTGCGAGCCTCTTGTTCCGCGACGCGCAGTGCCTGCCTCATCTGTGCGCGAAACGTTTCTGCGTCGAGCACGGCCTGACGGTTGTAGCGCAACCGCACGACGGCCGTGAAGATCTCCTGAAATCCCAAGGCGAGATTCCATCCGCGCCGGTCGAGCGCAGGGCTCGATCCGCGATAGCTGCCTAGCGGGGTGACTTGTGTGGAACTCATGGGTCAACTCTCTAGCAAGACGATCAGTTCGACTTCCGGTGAAGGCAACTCGCCTGGCACGTACACGCCGACATTGCGAGTACGCAGAATGTGCTCCCAACAGGGACCGCTGCGGTTGACGACGAAGTACTGACTATCAACCTTGGCTGAGATCGCTGCCGGGGGAACTTGCCGGTGATCCAGCTTCAATCCGGGAAGAGCGCGCTTTACCAGTTCGGGGACAAACTGGGATGAGCATACTTTCACCAGTTGAAGAGTTTTTGCAATGAGATCCGCCTCCCCGACGGGCGAACGGATGCCCAACATCCAGCGAGATTGCCCAAGACAGCGCGTGTCGCGCACTTCGCCCTCAAAGAAATAGCGTGCCGTAGCCTTCAGTGGGATCACAATGGCTTGCGAGGGAACAATGATCTCGAGGTGACGCAAGATGTGTTCCTCGAGCGCAGCAAAGCCGGGACCCGGATCCGGGTGATTGTAGGTTGGCAGGTTGCGCGGGTTCGAATCCAGGCTGAAGGTACACAGAGCCCCTCCAAGCCGGGACATCTCGCGAAACAGGTCCTCTGGATGGCGATGCTTCGCCATCAATATGTGCCGCAGTGGCGTCAGGCTCGAGTTGACTGCGTGCAGAAACCAGAACTGGGCGACCTGTCGCGCCGACATCCCTGTCTGGAAGCGCTCGCCCGACTGTTGCTCTTGCGCGACGACAGTGCTCTTCTCCTCCAGTATCTCGACCAACCGCTGCAGCATTGAGGCCAGCCGCTCACTGGCGCTGACCCGCAGGCAGGGCGGAACAAACGTCGCATCGTACACGAAATGACCAGATTGATCGCGCATCACGCGAGCGATCGGCAGCGTCACCAGGTTCTGATCATCGGTCGGCAGCACCACCAGGCGGATGTTCTTCCGGCCCAGTTGCACCGGTTTCGGCTCCAGGCCGGTGTTTTCATCGTGAATCAGCTCGGTCGTGCTCAGGTAACGGGAACTGCCCGGAGCGAATGGATCCAGCTCGCAGTTCTGCTGTCCCTGTACCCACTTGGGAATCCCCAACGCGACCGTCAGGCTGTCCGTCGTGGGGAGGAACTTCTCGGCGATGTTGAAGGGATCGGGGAGTGAATCGCACTCTGGAATGTCAAACGGCAAGCCATCCTGGAATATCCCGCGGGCATGCAGAAGGCTCACCGTGCCATTGCGCAAGGCATCGGCGTCAAGCTGGCAAGCCGCCAGGCCATAGGCGTCCCGCCAGAGGCTGGTTGTGGCAAAGTGGACGGCTTCTTCAAAATACCGATTCTGCGCCTGAAAATGGTGCGGCGCCAGGTACATCCCCTCCGCCCACACTACTCTCGACAGCAACTTCATGCCGCTTCACCTGATACAAGGGGGAATTTTCGCGTTGCGCTTCACCGCCCGACAGGAATCCCGTGCGTCGCGGCCAAGTTTTTGCGTCTGGCCAGCGATGCTAGGCGGATGGCGCACCAATGTCAAGGATCGAGGTCATCGGGACTCACAGACCAAACGGGCCACTGCTTGTGCCGGCAAGCAGGCGTATCCGTTGCAGTAACAACAGGTTCCAAACGGCGAAGAGTTTTCTCTTTCGGTTGAGTTTGGGCCGCGTCTCTCCGGCGTGGTAGCCTTACGGCAACGAGGCCGCGACATAATCAGCCGCGGCCTTGGCTGGTGGATACTTTCTCCACGTTCCCGATGACGTCGCAGCCCAAGCCGCCGCACCCGCCCACATCTCGTTCATTACACGGGGCTTCTGGCGACTCTGATAGCACCGTGCAGGCGCAACTTTCGGGCTCGGACGGGGTTGAAACTGATGTGAGCACAGCGGCACTGGATCAGGGGATGCTGTTGGCGGCGACGCCGCAGCTGCCCGCTGTCTTTGCGGCGGATTCGGAGTCGGAGTCCGACGCCAATGTCATGCTGCGCGTCAAGACGGGCGATCAGTCCGCCTTCGATTACCTGGTGCAGAAGTACCGCCGCTCGATGGTGAGCTTTATGTATCGGATGGCGCGCAACTCGGCGGCGGCTGAGGATCTCGCGCAGGAGGTGTTCCTGCGCGTGTATCGTTCCCGCGAAACGTACGAGCCGAGTGCGAAATTTACGACCTGGCTATATCGTATTGCGACGAACCTTGCGGTCAACCACGCGCGCGATACGCGCCATGAGCGCCCGGAGGTTCAGGTCAGCCTCGACGAGCCGGACGAGGATACGGGCACGACACTGGAATTGCCGGATGGCTCGCTGAACGCTGAGCAGTTAATGGTGCGCCGCGAACGGATGCTCGCAATCCGGCAGAAGGTAGAAGCGCTGCCGGAACAACAGCGGCTTGCAGTCGTCATGCACAAGTATCAGCAGATGGATTACAAGCAAATTGCCGAAGTATTGAAGAAGAGCGAATCGGCGACCAAGTCGCTGCTCTTCCGGGCTTATGAGACATTGCGGGAACAGTTAAAAGAATTCATCTAGCAAGACTGATTGAGGCGAAGCGATTATTGGCGAAGAGTTGTGAAGGGGATGCAGTCATGAAATGCGAGGAAATTCGCGAAAAGATGCCCGATGTAGCGGCCGGGTTCGGCGAACTCACAGCCGACGAGGGCAACCATCTGGCCAGTTGCACGTCGTGCACGGAAAAGTTGAAAGGGATGCGCGCTACGATGTCGTTGCTCGACGAGTGGCAGGTTCCGGAGCCTTCGCCATACTTTGACACACGACTTCAAGCCCGCTTGCGAGAGGAAATGGCGAAGCCGCAGGCGGGATGGTTGCACTGGTTCCGTCGCCCCGTGCTGGCTGCTGCGTTGACCGTAATCATGGGAGTTGGCATTGGCCTGTACTTTGCTCGTAGCAGTGGTCGAGTTCAGCCTCCGACCCAGGCCGTTGATCAAGTCCCGGAGGGGCCGGGAACCGCGGTAAACGACTTACAAACTCTCGACAAGAATCAGGACCTGTATGCGGATTTCGATTTGCTTGACGACCTGGATCTGCAGCAGGATGTGCAGGCCAATCCGTGAGTGCCGTCAGCGCTTCGGATCGATCCCACGAGAGCAAATCGATGACATGGGGGAGACAGCTCGGAAGATTCATTGCGGTTACCATCCTCTCGATGGTCGCCGCCATTCCGTTTTGTCAAGCCCAGGGGACGCAGCCAGCGACGCCGCAGCGGCAGGCCCCAGCCGCGCAACAACCGCGCCCAGTTCCCGCCCCTCGGCAAGAAATCTCGCGACCGGGAGCCCCGCAAGCACGAGGCCATGCCGGCGACTGGCTGCGCCGTTACAAAGATCTGTCGCCTGAAGAGCAGGAACATGCCTTGCAGAATGATCCGGCTTTTCGCAGGCTTCCGCAGGCACGGCAGGAATTGCTGCGCCAAAGACTGCAGCGTTTCTCCAACCTCCCGCCGCAGCAGCAGCTTCGGGTACTGAACCGCATGGAGACGTGGGAGCACCTGACTCCCGGGCAGAAGCAGCAGGCTCGTCAGATCTTCGGGCAGATGCAGCTGCTGCCGCCCGGCCGTCGTCGGTTAGTGCACAAAGCGATCGACGACCTCCGCGCTATGCCACCTGATCAGCGCGAACAGATCATTAACTCCGATCGGTTCAAGGGAATGTTCTCCGATCAGGAGCGTGAACTGATGCGGAATGCAACCCGCCTGCCTCTCGCCCCACCGGACAGTGGAGACCAACCTGGACAAACGCCAGAATAGCTCTTACTTCCTCAGCATGTTCCTGGCGATGAAGAACACGTTCGCCGGACGCTCGCCCAGGCGACGCATGAAGTAGGGATACCACTCCGTACCGAACGGAACGTACACTCGCATTCTCCATCCGTCCTTCACAAGGCTCTGCTGCAGGTCCCGGCGGATGCCGTGGAGCATCTGGAATTCGAACGAGTCGCGGGCGATGTTCTCGCGAGTGGCAAACGCCTGCGCCTCACGGATGATGTGTTCATCATGCGTGGCCAAGCCGTGATAGACGCCGCTCTTCATCAGGATCTTCATCAGCTTGATGTAGTTCGCATCGACATCCGCCTTGCTCTCGAATGCGATGCTGGCAGGCTCCTTGTAGGCCCCTTTGCACAAGCGAATCCGGATGCCTTCTGCGAGCAGCTTCTCCACATCGGCTTCGGTTCGCTTCAGGTAGGCCTGAATCACCGTTCCGACGCTGCGGCTATGCCCCGGCTTGCGGTGCAACTCGTGGACGAAATCGAGGGTGCGCTGAGTGTAGGGCGAGCCCTCCATGTCGACTCGTACAAACCCTGGCGGATTCATCGACGCGGCTTTGGCGACCAGTCCGCTGACCACCTCGCGCGCCATAGCCTCATCCACATCGAGCCCCATGTGGGTCAGCTTCAGACTGATATTCGCGTTGAGTCCGTTGGCGGCAATGCCATAGAGGATCTGGTGATAAAGCTCGGCGCTGTGCCGCACCTCGTCGAGATTGGTGACGTTCTCGCCCAGGTTGTCAATCGTGACGCTCATCCCCGCCTTATTGAGGGCCTGCGTCACGCGAACGGCGTCGGCGATTTCGGTGCCCGCCACAAAGCGCGATGAAACGCGCCGTCCGATCGCCGTCTTCTCGGCAAAACTGCGCAGGGAGCGACTTTCGGAAAGATGGACGAAGAAGGCCCTCAGCATGGAGTTCCTACGACCTCCGGATAGATTACGTTGTCTAACGGGAAAAGGTCTGTATCGGTGGGAATGATGAAGACCACAGAATTTTGTATCACAATCGCGAGTTGCCAGGTGTGATCCGGCGCATTCCCTGAGGAGATCTGGCCAAGTTAAGACCTTTAGCGAACCAGGTCACCCTTGAAGCGGTCGTAGCGCAGCGCAACCGGAACTCCCTTCGCGTCGCGATCGAGTCGAACGGTTTCCCAGTATGCCCTGTCCACCCATTCGTCTGTTCCGACCGGGATGAGTGGGGATAGATCACCGCCGGGCCAGCGCAGGAACGTGTCCCCCTTGTCAGAGAAGATGGTGATCTCCGCATTCGGTTGATAGAAGTCCGGCGGGAAGCGGAACTGCAAGGCGCTTGCGACCGGGCGGGGAGCCTTGGCCAAAGGGCGAAACGTATCGTGCGGCATACCGAGGGCAACGCGCGCGAGCCCATCGCCCAGGGTCGATGGCGCGGATGAGTAAATATTGCTGAAAACAATAACGGTCAGCGATTCCCGGGGGATATGCAGAACGTATGAGGCGAAACCGGGTGCACGGCCATTCATAGTGTAGGTCGGCCCGCCAAAGTCCTTGCTGTCCGAGCGAAACCAGCCGTAGGCGACTCGCGGACTGGTTCCGAGTAGGCGATCGCGCATTTGCGAGTTGACGATCTCGCCATCGAATAACGCATGGACGAGCCGAAGTTCGTCTAAGGCCGTGGTCACAATGGATGCATTTCCGGCCTTGGCTGACCAATGAATGGCTGTCGCGAGCTCGAGCGCGGAAACCGCGCTTGGCTGATATCCACGACTGGCCGTAGGCGACGCGGGTGCGTCTTCATCCGCATAGGTCCCATTCAGGCTCGCTGGCTTCAGGAGAATCTCATTGAGGGCCTCGGGAAATTGGAGTCCGCTCTTCTTCTCGAGCAACAGTGCAAGCACATTGAATGCCGAGTGTTCTTCGCGCGTGTGCTTTGTGCCCGGTGCAAACAAGAGCGGATGCCCGTCGATCTGCGCAACCAGCGACTGCGGCGACTGGTGATGCTGCAGGACCTCGTCATAGTCAGAATGCGAGTTGATGTCGTCGAGTCCGGACTGTTGCAGTAACAGGTCGCTTATCGTGATCTTCTCTGCGCCAGGCGTCTTGGGGAGCAAATCGCCAATCGTCGTTTCCAGCGTGAGTTTGTTCTGGCTGACAAGCCGCAGCACAGCGGCAGAGGTGAATTGCATGGACATGGACGCAATATGAAACTGCGTCCTGGCATCGTTGGCGCGCTGGTGTTCCCGGTCGAGATATCCGTAGGAGCGCTCGAAAACGGTTTTCCCGTGGTGTTCGATCAACACATTTCCGGAAAAATTGTTGCTCTCCACATAAGGGCGGACGAATGTGTCGAACTCGTCCGCCGATTGCGCGCGGGTCGCGCATGTCATGGCCAGCACGGTGATGAGCAAACGGAGAAACATGACGCGACAAGATGATACCAAGGGAGTGTCGCGAATTGACCCGTCGGTGAATTCAAACCTGAATCCGCGAGGCGGAACGTCAATCCGCGTCCCGCCCAGGTAAAGCCGCCTTCACCAGGTGTAGTGCGCCGTGTAGGTAATCACCTTCTCTCCGTTCGGCGCGACGGTCACCGGGAACTCGATGGTCTGGCTGTCCTTCTTCTTGAAGCCGTCGGATTTCGTTACGATCTCCCAGTTCTTTCCTCGGTAGAGGCGTTCAACGACGCGGACGTCAACGGGCTCCTTCTTGTGATTGCGAACGCGAATTTCGAACGTTTCCGTGGCGGAAGTCCTCGCGGACTCGACCGTATAGTTCGTGCGCTTGCGCTCGCCGGTAATGTCGAACGCGTTGCCCGTATAGATGCGGACCGTCTCGTCCTTGGGCGTGTGATCGATGAGGTTTTCGCCCGTGAACTCGACCTGGCCATCGTCATTGTGCCGGTAGAAACGCACGCGCCCCTTGGGCAGCGGCATTCCCAGATGATTCGCCTCGGAGTTCACAAACTCGCGCATCACCCAGATTTTCGGATTCGATTCGGTACCGTAGGAGTGATCGTTCCGGATGCTCTCCCAGTTCCAGCCGTTGTACCGGTTGTAGTCAATCTGGGCGCCGTCGTAGACGTAGATTTGTTTCGCGGTGATGCCGGTGGCGTGGATGAACTCCACCTGCTTAGTCTCGCGGTCGCGCAGAGTCGTACTGCGCTCCAGCGTGTATAGATGGTACTCATCGAAGGCCTTCTCAGAGACAGCAGGCGCAGGTGCCGAATCAGCCACCATCGCCGCTTTCATCGCGTAGCCGGACGCTTGTCCCGGCTGAATCTTGCTCACGTCGCCGGCCATCAGCTTTATGCGCGCATTTTCAAAGGTACGTCCGGTCTGGTTGTCGATCGTGACCCAGCCAATGATGTCGACCACATCTCCCTTTTCCGGAGCGACGATGTTGTAGTCGGCTTGCCAGCTCATGCCCCCGGTCACATAGGAGAGTTCCGCGGGAAACTTGCCCGGCTTGTCGCTCGAAAGTAGCCACTCCAGACGAGGTTTCAAAATGCTGTCGTCGGTGAGGCTCGGGAAAATCGGAATGCCAGGCAGATTGAATCGCAACTGCCCATCCACCTCGATGACAGGCTGCTCCGACCCGGCCGTCATCTGCGCCTGGTAATAGGTCTGGCCATAGCGATTCATCGCAAAGTAGCTATGCGGCACATAGCCGCTGCGAATGATCTTCCCCTTGATGACCTGGGCGCCATTCTGGAATTCAATCGTCTTGCCCTCATAGAGATGCAGCAGCATGCCTTCTGAGATGGGATCGGCGCGGTAGTCTTGCTCCAGGATCTGCAGTCCATGCTTCCCGGCTGGATCGCGCAGAATTACCGAATCCGGCTCGACGTGCATGGTGATTTCGGACTCAGTGACCTGGTTCACACCAGACTTCAGATCCAGCGGAACGTCCTGCCGGACGACGGCGAAATTTGCGTTGTAGACCGTGAGTGAAGGTTGAGAAGTTTGCTGCGCAAACACACTGCAGCAGAACACCAGAAAGCAGACCAAGCGAGCGCGCATAGCGTCCCCCGTTGAAAGTTCCTGAGAGTACTGGTGAGCCTTGAAACTCCAAACAGTCCCGACTCAGCCTACCGTAGATAGAACGTCGCGAGCCGTGACTCTTGCGGCGCTCCGCCATGCTGCCAACCCTCGATAAATCTTGGGGTTACGCTGCAGTCACTGGGGATAGAATTTCACTTCGACCAGCTCATGCGACTCGTGGGTGGCTGGTTCCCACCTCCACTGCCGAACCGCATTCGCGGCGGCCTGTGCCAGCACCGGATGACCTCCTTTGACTTCAATGGCTTTCACGGTGCCGTCGGGTGCAATCAGTGCCTCGACCTTGACCACGCCCTGCAAAGCCATATTCTTGGCCAAAGCGGGATATGCAGGGGCTGAGCGTTGCAGGATTTTGCGCCTTTGTCCGGAATCCTGGGACTGAGATAAGAGCGGGGCAAATAAAAGAACAACCACGGCAAGAATGAGCGCCCCAACTGCACTCTGCCGCGCGAGCGTCTTCATATTGGGGCGAGTCTAAATGCTCCGTGAGTTTTATCTAAGATTACAGACGTAACAACCTGGGGTGGCTACTTCCCGTGCTCCTCGAGAAACTTCTCGACTTCGATGGCAGCCATGCAACCGGTTCCCGCCGCAGTGATGGCCTGCCGGTATCGTCGGTCCTGCACATCGCCGCAGGCAAATACGCCTGGAACCTTCGTCAAGACGTAGTTGTGCGTCTTCAAGTAACCATCGGCGTCAGCATCGAGCTGGCCGGCAAACATCTTGGCGTTCGGTTCGTGCCCGATCCCGAGGAAGAGAGCGCTCGTGGGAAAATCCCACACTTTGCCGGTCTTCACATTCTTCAGTTTGAGCCCGGTTACTTCCTGCTTGTGGGCGTCATAGACGTCTTCCACCACGGTGTCGAGCAGAAACTGAATCTTCTCGTGCTTCTGCGCCCGCTCCAGCATGATCTTCGATGCGCGAAATGCATCGCGACGATGAATGACCGTCACTTTGGTGGCGAAGCGTGTGAGGAAGAGAGCTTCCTCCATGGCGGAGTCTCCACCGCCGACCACTACGATTTCCCTCCCGGAGAAAAAGAAGCCGTCACATGTCGCGCAGGACGAGACACCATGCCCGATCAGTTGCTGCTCGTGCGGCAGTCCCAGCCAGCGGGCCGAGGCTCCGCTGGCAATGATCAGCGTTTGCGTGTGCACCTGCTGATGTCCCAGATGCAGCAGGAACGGCCGCTTGCTGAGGTCGGCGCTGGTCAGATGCGCCATGCGATACTCCGCGCCGAAGCGCTCCGCCTGCTTGCGCATATTCTCGACCAGCTGTGGCCCCATGATTCCTTCAGGAAAACCGGGGAAATTCTCCACCAGCGTGGTCATGGAGAGCTGCCCGCCAGGCTCGTGGCCTTCGATGACAAGCGGCTTGAGGTTGGCGCGTCCTGTGTAGAGAGCTGCCGTGTGTCCGGAGCATCCGGACCCGATGATTACTACGTTCCGAGTTTCGCTCATGGATGATTTGCTATTTCAAATTAGATGGTACGTTTCAGATTTTGATGCAAGCTTCGACTGATGGTGGGCAGCAGTCAGAGACATTAGTGGTCCCGCATTGATTTCACGGAGCCTTTATGAAGTCCAGCTGATTCATATGGCTTACTACCGGCAACTGTGGCTTTTCAGGTTCCTCGTTCTTGGCCTTACCAGTTGTCAGGGAGACCTCACGCCGGAACCTCCTCACAATCTTGCCCCCGGGATCCAATCCATATTCCTCTGTCAGTTTCAGATCTTGGGAGGAGGAGCCGAAGGTACGATCAAGCTTGATGAGCGTTCCGTCAGCGCGGAATAGGTAGCGATCGATGTTGCGCCAGTCACCAGATTCGCCTTGCACGTCGTAGACAATGCTCACAGTTGCGATCTTTCGGGTGACCACTGCCGTTTCCAACGGTTGAAATTCGTCCGCAGCCTTACGCCAGTCGCTTTCCTTATCGAATGTCTTCCAACCGCCATCTGAACTCAGAAGAAACCATTTTTGTTGGGCGACGGAAGGCAACGAGCATCCGGCCAACACGGCACATAAGCAGACCAGTCGAACCACTGTATGGCGCATATCAGGAACCTGCATATCTTTCGAGACCGTCAGCTGTGATACTGCATCACCTCTGAGGCTCTTTCGGCTTCATCAACTTGGATTTCGGGGGAACCTTCGGTTTCGAATCAGCGCCGATCTTCGCCAGTTCCTCCGGCACAATCTGTTTCACTCCCAAAAGCTCGCGATAGTTGGCGAACGCCTCCGACGCACTGCGAAACAGCGGCTCATATGCGCTTTGATCTGGCGCCGAGCCCATGGCAGTCTCCTGGCAGCGCACCAACGCCACCGACGACTTGCCAAAACGCTCCAACCGTACACGGACGACCGGCGTATTGACGCCGAGCATCGCCGATGCACTCGTGACCGCCGATGCGCTGTCTTCCAGAGAGACCTGCATCAGGTCTTTGGGATCGCGTACACGCAGTACCAGCGTTTCGATCATATTCACGCCGTCGTTGCTGAACGAGTACTGCACGCTCGAAAACATCGCCTGCACCGAAAATTCCCGCCGGATCCGTACATAGCTCGCAACCGATGGCTCTCCAGCCACATGCCCGGCCTGCCCGGCTTCTAGCATCGCCGGCATCTCGGAGAGCGTCGACCGCCCCCGGGAGACTTCGAAATCCGCATCGAAAAGCGGCTGCTTCGGAATCCGTGCCAGCGCCGCCGTAATCTCCTTCTGTTCTTCGGCGGAAGGAGTGCATACATTCAACATGTTGACCTTGACCTGCGGCTGTTGCGACGCAGCGCTGGACGGCTCTTGCGCCATCAGGCATGCGGCGAACGCCACCGACATCAAGCAAAGGCTTTGGAGCGGAACCAGGATTCTGGGCACGCCGGAATTCTAAACGACGGCAAGTGAATTCTGAATTTCAAAAGTGTCACGCCCACCCACGCCGGTACCCTGGCCGAAGTCGTAGAATCTTGACATGGCAAACTTAACGCTCGTATACGGCATGAGGCTTCTGCCTGCTGAAGAGGTGGTAGAGGTCGGTCAGGCTCCGCTGAAGCTCGTCAACGGACGCGAGGCCCATGTCACCATGCACGTGCTCGAAGGGAGTAAAGAGGAGATCGAGAAGCAGCTGAGAACGAGCCTTGAGGCCTTCTTCGATCTGTATCCCGAGATCTAAACTGGCGGCTGAACTTTGAGTTTCAAATGGCCGTATAATTCCTGATCCTTCGGCCAGCTGGCGATTCGCATGGAATGGACCTACGCAGAAGTGAGACGCAGGCTGATTGGGGTCGAACTCTGGCCCCAAGGCCGGATGGCGCGTCTCGCCTGCTATCTGGGCGGGTTGGCGTTTGGTCTGTTCGCGCTGGAGAAATTGCTAAGCCTGTTTTCGCCCGCCTGGGGCGACCATCTCGGCGGATGGGTCACCTTTCTCGCCTTTCTGGCTGGAGTCCTCTTCTTCATCCTTGCCTTCGGATGGGTAAAACGGCGCATTCTGTGGCGCCTGCGCAATCGTCTCATCGTGACCTACGTTTTCATCGGCGTGATTCCCGCCGTACTGCTGGTCGCGATGGCGCTGATCACGCTTTACGGGCTGGGCGGACAATTCGCCGTTTTTGTGGTTACGTCTGAAAAGGACGCCCAGCTCCGCAGCCTGCAGGCTGTGAACGAAACCATCAGCAGCGAACTCGCGGCACATATTGAGCGCGGCGAAAAGCCGGTGCCGGAGTCTCTGGCGGGCTTGAGCAAGCGCGACCCCGGTTGGAATCGCCGGCAAGTCTGCGCCTGGTACGGCGGCCAGCCGCTTCCTGTATGCAACGAGTTTCGCGGCGCGTCTCTTACCTACCCCGCCTTCGTGAAGGGGAAATTCCAGGAACTCGTTCGCGATCATGAACGCTTGCACCTGCGTGTGGGTTCGTCACTGCAAGTTGGTTCCAACCAGTTGACCGTCGTGACCAGCGAGCCCTTCGACAAGGAACTGGTAGGCAAGATCGCCCTGGGACTGGGCGAGATCACGTTGTATACCACTGGAAATGATGAGAAGTCTCCCAAGCCAGACACGCCCTTACCAGGAGCGAAGGAACAGCAGTCGGCGGCCGCATCTCCACAGAAGCGCGCCAGCGGATTCGTGATCAGTACCGACAACAAGCGCCGGGAGTCACCGGGAGGCCCACGGGTCCTGCATCCTGCATTCACGGTCGGCGCCATGCCGGAATCGACGGGCAACTTCGACCGGGAAATCACGTTCGGTACGCCGCTGCCGGTGGTCGACTGGGAAAAAGGCGTCTCCGACGAGTACGGTCCGATTCTGCAAGTAACGACTCGTCCCGCGGTGCTCTACAGTCATCTATTCGCGGCATTGGGCGAGTTTGTTCGCGGCGTCACTTACATCCTGATGGGTGTTGGCATCTTCTTCGCGATCATTGAACTGATCGCCCTCATCATCGGCACGCGCATGACTCGAACGGTTACGGCTGCGGTCGCCGATCTGCACGACGCCACCCGCCATGTCGACCGCGGCGATTTCAGTCACCGCATTCCGGTGAAGTCCAGCGATCAGCTGTCCGATCTGGCTCTCTCGTTCAACTCGATGACTACCTCCATCGAGAAGCTGATGCAGGAGCAGAGAGAGAAACAGCGGCTGGAAAACGAGCTCGCCATCGCCCAGGAAGTGCAGGCACAGCTTTTCCCGCGGCAGGTTTCGGAGCTGGAATCGCTCGAGGTTCACGGCTTCTGCCGGCCCGCGCGCACCGTGAGCGGCGACTACTATGACTTCTTGACGGCGAGTTCGCACAAGCTGATTCTTGCCGTCGGCGACATCAGCGGCAAGGGAATCTCCGCCGCACTGCTGATGGCCACGATCCACTCCGCCGTTCGCGCCTACAGTCTTGAGAGCATGCCGCAGTTGCGCGAGCCGGTTGCGGTAGGCGCCGTCGCCGGCTCCGGCAGGATGATGGCGACATGGCCCGAAGGCGTCGAAGTCTCGCCCGCCGCCTTGCTCGGCCTCTTGAATCATCAACTGTACGAGAGCACTCCGCCGGAAAAATACGCCACGCTGTTTCTCGGAATCTACGATGGCCGTTCGCACACCCTGACCTACAGCAACGGAGGCCACCTGCCGCCGATCTTGATCGCGGAGGATGGCAGCGTGCGCCGGCTCGAGGCCGGAGGCACGGTCGTCGGCCTTTTCGACGGTATGACGTACGAAGAAGACTGCGTCGCCATGCATCCGGGGGAAGTGTTTCTGGCTTTCAGCGATGGCGTTACTGAGCCGGAGAACGATTTCGGGGAATTCGGCGAGCAGCGACTCATCGATCTCGTGCGCGACAACCGAAATCTGCCTTTGCCGGAGATCAGCCAGATCGTCACCATCGCGGTCGACAACTGGATCGGCGACAACGAGCAGCCCGATGACGTCACGCTGGTCCTGGCACGCGCGCGATAGCAAATAAAGTGAGCCCTCGCTGCAACACAGCGTCACATTCCCGGTCGGTAGCCTGATTCGCGTCATTCAGGCGGTTGACAGAAAATTTCCGATTCTATATTTTGTTGCCTCGGCAGTAAATTTACTCGCACGCGGGAGTAGCATAACCACGGCAATGCGCCGGGGCTCCATCCCGGAGATGGCGGTTCGAAACCGCTCCTCCCGCCCCAGTTTTCCGAATCAGATTTTCTTCTGCTTCCACTTTCCCCGCTTGAACAGAATTGCGCTGGCGGCGGCCATGGACGATTCCGCAATCGCAATCGAGAAGAAGACACCGTTCGATTTCATGGCGAGCGGCATCGCCAGCACGTAAGCCAGCGGAATCTCCAACAGCCAGAATCCGAAGAAATTCACGATCGTCGGAGTAATCGTGTCTCCGGCTCCGTTGAACGCCTGCATCATCACCATGAAGTAGGCATAACCGAGGTTGCCGTAACTGACGATCCGCAGACACGCCGCCCCAAGCGGTACGACCTCGGGGTCCTGTATGAACAGCCGGACCACCGGCTCCGCAAAGATCACGAAGAACACTCCGACCGTACCGAGAAAAATCACGTTGTAGAAACCGGTGCGCCATACGGCCGTCTCGGCTCGGTCCGGCTTCCCCGCCCCAAGGTTCTGGCCGACCAATGTCGCTGCAGCGTTGCTCAATCCCCACGACGGCAAGATGACGAAGATCACGATCCGGATCGCAATCGTGTAGCCGGCCAACGCCGCCGCTCCGAATGTGCTCACGATTCGCACCAGCCCGATCCAACTGGTATGCGCAATGGCGAACTGCAAGATGCCCGTCAAAGAAACGCGCATCAGCCGCCATAAGACCTCGACGTGGACGCGAATCTGCCAGGCCAGCACCCGAATCCGCTCCGTCCCCTTGAACAGACGATAGAACTGATACATCACCCCGATGCTGCGCCCGGTGAATGTCGCCAGCGCTGCGCCCGTCACGCCCAGCCTCGGAAAGGGCCCAAGTCCAAAGATCAGGCATGGATCCAGAACGAGGTTGATAATGTTCGACACCCACAACAGCCGCATGGCGATCGCAGCATCGCCCGCTCCGCGGAAGATCGCGTTATTCAGAAACAGCAGCAACACGGCGCAGCTGCCGCCCAGGCAGATTCTGGTATACCCGCTGCCGATCGCGACAATCTGAGGTGTCGCGCCCATCAACCGCAGCAGGTTCGGCGCGAACAATAAACAAGGCAATCCGATGGCCAGCGAAACGATCAGCCCCAGAAAGATGGCCTGCACCGCAGCGTCGGCAGCTCCTTCGGCATCTTTCTCGCCGATCCGGCGAGCCACCATGGCCGTTGTGGACAGACTGAGGCCCATGCCCACGGCAAATACCAGGCTGAGCATCGACTCCGTAAGTCCGACGGTCGCTACTGCGTCGGCTCCGAGCCTGCCGACGAAGGCTACGTCGACCACGGCAAACAGAGATTCGAGCACCATCTCCAGAACCATTGGCACCGCGAGCAGAAGAATCGCCCGGTTCAGACTGCCGTCGGTGTAGTCCTGGTGAGACCCGCGAACGGCTTCGACCAGCGAAGCCCAGAGCGAACGTCGCGGCTCCATGACTGTAGCTACCGCATCCATATAAACCTTGGACTTTCCGCAATTGCGGCGCGCAGCGGCGCGAGCAATGCCATCAGGATAGAAGAGAAACGAGGGAAGCCCGACCTACGGGCTGGCGGAGAGCGAATTTAGCGAGGGATATACATCATGCTTCTCGGCGCGGATCGTTCGAAGTCAGGGTCCCCATAGGAACGAATCAGCGTACGGGGATTCTACCGCACTTCTCGGCGACGATCAAAATAGAAAAGCGGCGAAGGGTCGGAGGTCCTTTCGCCGCTCTCTCAGGAGGTATGAGTGATGTTCGCTCTCTGGAACAACGTCATCCTATCGCTCGAAACCGCGAGTGTGAAGATAACCAAGGTGCGTCCCAACTGCGAAAAAGGCTCTTAGAAACAACTAACAATTCGAATGTTTGTATCTGAATTGCTATCTCGGCGACGCGCTTCATTTCTTAGGAAGTACTAATACTCGCGCCGAAACTGCCGAATTTTTCAGCGTTCCTCCCAAAACCAGCGGCCCTAGCGGCGTAAACAGCACGGCTTGCGTGTCGGATCGCACATCGTACGTGTCATCCGCAATCGTCTCCCATCGGCCACCGTGTAACTCATAGGCGAATGTTATCGGCGACTGTTCGGCCTGCTTGCCTTGATCGTCCAGAAACTTGTAGTTGTGGGGAGCCGTCGTGCCCCCTGAAAAGAGCACTCGATGTTCCGTCGCTCCGGCCACAATGCCAAAACGCCCCGGTCCCGGATGAGCCGGCACCTTGCTCCATTCAATCTTGTTCGGATCCTTGTGGTCGATCTTCCCCATCCAGCATTCGTCCGACGCTACATACCGGCCGGCAGTTGCGTCCTTCTTTGCTCCATCTACATAGACGATAGTCTCGTCTGTGATGCCGCCTGAGTGTCCAAATACAGGAGTTCCCGGAAAAGCCGTCGCCTGGCTCCAGCTATCTTTCTCGATGTCATACACCTGCACGTTGTTGATGGGGCCGCTTCTCGATCGTCCGCCAACGAGATACACGTAGCGATCGTGTGTTACTCCAACCACCGCGCGGTCGACCGGCACTGGGATGTCTGCCGCCCGGTACCAGCGCTGGTCCTGGGGAGCGAATGCGTTCACGTCTCCCAAAACCGACTCGGCTCCCTGCCCGTCGATGGTGTATCCGCCGAAGAGAAAGATCTGCCCCTTCGCTCCGATCGCAGAGGCTCCAAGCCGTCCGGCTACGCCTGGCACGGGTCGCCCCTCGATCCACTTCCCCGATCTCATGCGGAGGACGAACATCTTGTTGGTGACGTCATCCCACGTCCTCTTCGTCCCGAGCCCCATGAGCGAATAGACCTCGATTCCTCCTTTCAGCGATGCCACCGCGTTGTTCGTAACCGCGCTGGGCATAGCGGGAATCTTGGGTTGATCGGCAGCCAGCAGAAACAGGGAGAGTGCAACCGGGAGGAACAGCACTACGCGTCTTTTCATCGGTGCAATATTACGTCTTCAGGGGAAGGCAGGCAAAATCTCAGCCGGAGTAGGCGCATCGCCTACTCTACGAACCCCTGCCTCACTCCATGAATGAAATCGGTATAAGCCGGAGTCTGGCCAATCGACCGCATGTAGCTGGCGATCTGTCCACGATGATAGGCCGAATGCATCACGACATGGGTCAGCACGTCCATAATGGCGCTGGTCCACGACTCGCCCTTGCTGTTCTTGTACGAGATGGTCTGAGAGATGTCGCCGGCAGTCACCAGATCCAGGTAGTCGTGCCACTCCCGGCCGATCTTATCCGCCTCGGCTTCGCACCTCGCCAGATCGGGCTCGGGCCACACCGGTACGCTCTGCGGAACTTGCCGGAGCCTCTCCAGCCACACTCGCTCCGCCGCCAAAATGTGCGCAGTAAGCTGCAGAGACCGCGTGTCATCTCCGCCCGCCGCGCGAATGGCGGCCAGAACTTCTCGATTCGCCCAAGCGTTGTAGGAAAACTCCTTACGCAAATAGTCCGCCAGATTCAAGATCCGTCCCCTCCTTCTCATCACACTACCTCATCCGTGGATCCTCGGCATGGTTGTAACTATCCTTTCATATTGGCAGAATAGACTTTCGACTGCGCGACAGCACCAGAACTATCTCAGGTTGACATGCCACGTAAAGCGCCAGTAGCTCGAAAGACGGCAGAAGGGGCCGCCCGCCA
>Ga0335080_10000174_pt1 | contig 57079 bp, 57 predicted proteins | sample Lox_Sample_34_FD_206720 | JGI IMG/M metagenome (GOLD analysis project Ga0335080, IMG submission 206720) | Soil microbial communities from Loxahatchee National Wildlife Refuge, Florida, United States - Lox_Sample_3.4 | ecosystem: Environmental > Terrestrial > Soil > Wetlands | place: USA... | reverse complement strand
AGCGGCGATCCGACCAGCGCCTGCCACTGTTACTACTACCCGGACAGCGGCGGCGGTCTCGGTGCGGACAACCGGCAGGGTGTGTGGACGTACACGGCGACCTACACCGACGTTGCGGGCAACACGTCGGCTGTGTCGAACACGCTGGCGATCACCTTCGACTCGATCGCTCCGGTTGCGCCGGTGCTGGATCTGCCGGCGAGTCAGGACAGCGGGTCGTCCAACAGCGACAACATCACGAATGTGGCGTACTGGACGTTCTTCGGCTCGAACCCGTCGGAGAACGTGACGACGGCGATCACGGAGGTCGCCCCGAACAGTCGGACGATCACGACGCCGTGGAGCGGCGACCCGACCAGCGCCTGCCATTGCTACTACTACCCGGACAGCGGCGGCGGTCTCGGCGCGGACAACCGCCAGGGCGTCTGGACGTACACGGCCACCTATACCGACCTGGCCGGGAACACGTCGGCCGTCTCCAACACGCTGAAGATCACCTACGACTCGATCGCGCCGACCGTCGTGCCGCCGGCCAACATCACGGCCGAGGCGACGAGCCCGTCCGGCGCGACGGTCACGTACGCCGCGACCGTCACGGACGCGAGCCCCACCACGACCACCTACAGCCCGGCGAGCGGCTCGACCTTCGCCATCGGGACGAAGACCGTGACGGTGACGGCGACCGACCTCGCCGGCAACACGACCACCGCCACCTTCACCGTGACGGTGAAGGACACGACGCCGCCCGTCATCACCGTCTCCTCGCCGGTCAACGGCGCGACCTACGACGTCGGCGTGAACGTCACCTTCTCCTTCACGGCGACCGACGTCGTCAGCGGCGTCGCCAGCCAGAGCGCGAAGCTCGACGGGGCGACGATCGCCAACGGCTCGACGATCAGCACCGGGACGCTCACCGCCGGGACGCACACGATCGTCATCACCGCCACCGACGGCCGCGGCAACACGGGCACGAAGACGGTCACCTTCACGATCAAGCCGACCCCCGCGGGCCTCTCGAACCTGATCAACGCCGGCATCGCGAGCGGCAAGATCGCACCCTCGCTGAGGACGACGCTGATCGCGCTGCTCAGCGTGGCCCAGGCCGCGATCGCCGCCGGTCAGCCGATCATCGCCCAGCTCGCGCTCAGCACGTTCGTCCTGACCGTCTCCGTCGGCGTCGCCCGCCGCCAGATCGACCCGACCCTCGGCGCGCAGCTGATCGGCTTCGCGCGCGGCATCACGCCGTAGCCGACCGACCCGGACGGGCCACTAGCAAAACCCGCGGAGCGCGGTTACCCTGCGCCGCGTGGGGGTTAGGGCACGTCCGACTGCGCTCGTCGCGGCCGTTGTCGCCGTTCTCGCGCTCGCTCCGGCGGCCGCGGCCGACGACTGGCTGCCCCATCCGTCGGGCGCGACCTGGACGTACCAGTGGACGGACAGCGTCTACGCGACCTCGCCGACGATCGAGAAGGTCACGGTCAAGGACGGCGCCGACGCGAAGGCGTACACCCTTGCCTGGACGACCGACGGGCAGAACAGCCCGAGCGGGATCGCCTCGACCGGGACGGTCTCGTTCCAGGAGACGACCGGCGGGATCGAGAACACCGACTGGTCGTCGAACCCGCCGCCCGCCTCGTTCCCGGTGCTCTGCGCGCAGCTCGCCGGCTGCAACAACAGCCTCGCCAGCACGTACTACCTGCTGATCTGGGGAGGACGAAGCCCCGTGCTCCAGGAGCCTCTGCGCGCGGGCGACACCTGGTCGAGCACCGGCGGCGCGCAGGGCGACGTGACGAGCTCGACGATCTACGAGGGCGTCGAGAAGATCACCGTGCCGGCGTTCCCGGCGCCGGTGGCGGCGGCGAAGGTGCGCTCCGACGTCACGCAGGCCGGCGCGCGCGGCGACCCGTACGGCAGCGGCGTTCGCACCGTCTGGTGGGTCTACGGCGTCGGCCCGGTGAAGATCGAGTACCAGCACGCCGGCGGCGCGAACGCGCCCGTCACGGACGCCGTCCTGCAGAGCACGAGCCTGACGCCGAAGCCCGCGCCCGCCGACGCGAACTGGTTCCCGATGACGAAGGGTGCGACGCTCCGCTACCGCTGGACGAACCCGAAGCACATGAAGACGCCGTCGGTCCAGCAGTTCACCGTCGACGACGTCGTCAACGACGTCGCCCGGTTCACCGTCAAGAGCGTCTCCGGCCCCGTGCGCTCGGCCGGGAGCTACATCTTCGTGGCGCGGCTCGACGGGCTGACGAACACCGCGGCGGACACGAAGGCCGCGACGACGGCCTCGCTGCCGCCGCTCGGCCCGGCGTCGCTGCCGCCAAGCCAGCGCCGACGCTTCTTCACGCCGTTCGACCTGCTCGTCTTCGGCTTCAGCCCGGTCCTCGACGCGTATCCCGCCGCGGGCGACACGTGGGCGGCGAAGAACCCGAGCCGCGACTTCTCCGTCTTCGGCGTCACCGGCGCGACCCGCGTCGTCGGCATCCAGCGGGTGACCGTGCCGGCGGGGACGTTCAAGGCGCTCGTCGTCACGAGCACGCTGAAGCAGGCGGGATTCCCGTTCGGCAGCGGCACGAGGACCTGCTGGTTCGCCCCCGGCAGGGGACTCGTCAAGCTCGTCTTCCGCCACGGCGACGGCAGCGTCTCGACGGTCGAGCTGCTCAAGTAGCGCCGTGGGCGGGCTCGCAGCACGCGGCGCGCTCGTCGCCGCCGTCGCGGCACTGGCCGCGGGCTGCGGCGGCAGCCACGCGTCGTCGCAGCAGCAGGCGCTGACGGCGTACCTCCAGCAGGTCAACGACGTCGACAAGTCGATGGTCGTCGCGGTGCAGCGCGTCAACGCCGCGTACCTCCGCTTCCGCGGCGGCAAGGAGATGCCGAGCCGCCGGCAGCTGCGCACCGCCGAGGCGACGATCCTCACCATCCGCGACCGCGTCGCCGCGATCGACCCGCCGCCGGCCGCGACGACCGTCCACCGCGACCTGCTCCGCCTGTTCACCGACGACGCGCTCGTCGCGCACGAGCTGACGCAGATGGTGGCGTTCCTGCCGCCCTTCCAGAAGACGGGCGCGTCGTTCGTCGCCGCGCACCGCGAGCTGAGCGCCGGGCTGCGCGACGCGAAGAAGCCCCCCGCCGAGGCGGCCGTCCTCGAGCGCTACGCGGCGCGCAGCAGCGCCGAGCTCACGGCCCTGCAGGGGCTGACGCCGCCGGCGGTGCTCATGCCGCTCTACGCGAGCCGGATCCTGCATCTCCAGAAGTCCGAAGTCCTCGCGACCGAGCTCGCGACCGCGCTCCGCCGGCACGACCGCACGCATGTATCGGTCCTCTCGATGCGGCTCCAGGCGCTCGAGGGCGGGGTGGAGGAGCTGAACGGCGCGAACGCGGAGGCGATCGCCGTCGCCGCGTACACCCGCCGGCTCGACGAGATCCAGCGCCTCGAGAACCGGATCAGCCACGAGCTGGCGAAGCTCCAGACCGGCTAGGGCTACAATTCGTGCCAACGAACATACGGGGGCGACCTGGTTTCGACGTGGTCGATACATCCGGTTGAGCTGCAAGCCGAGGTCGCCGGTTGGCCTCGTTAATCCACCGGCACAACGCAAGTGCGAAGCCCAATCAGCTCGCACTCGCTGCCTAATCTCGGTTAGGTAGCGACGCCGCTTCGGGCCGGGCCCGTGGCTCGGAGTCGGCGCTAACCAACGGGCTCGGCGCCGAGGGAGAGCCAATCGCCCGGAGCGCGACAGCAAAGGATGGCTAGCCCGTCGGTTGGGCGGTTGCACTCCGGCCGGCGGGCGAAGCGAAAGTGCAGCCTATGCTTGTAGACGCTCCTCCGGTGCGGCTGCGGACGCGGGTTCGATTCCCGCCGCCTCCATGTTGGCTTCTGCTTCGCCCGCTTCGCGCGGGGCAGGCGCGCTCCGCGCGCGTGCCCCGCGCTGCGCTTTCCGCTCGCAGGTGCGGGCGGGAGCTGACTCGTGGCGGGGTGGCGCTGAGCCGCGACCGCACATGTCGGGCGCGGGGCTGAGAGCTCCTCGTCCCAAGCAAAGCCACGTCCTGGGGTCAGACCCCGGGCCGTGTCCCGCACGGCCCGGAGCATCGGTTAGGGTCGCTTGCCATGTTTGGCGGGTTGGCAGCTCTGGTGGCGGCGGTCGCAACCGCCTGGACGCCGGTCTTCGGACTGCAGATTCCCGTAGCCCACGTGCCGGCGGACGGGTACCTCTCGCAGATCGGGGTCGCGGACGTCACGGGCGACGGGATCCCCGACATCGTCGGCGCGAGGGTGACGAATGCCGGCGAGACTCACCCGCTCGTCGTGCTTGCCGGCAACGGCAAGGGCGGCTTTCGGGACGTCACGACGCAGGTGTTCTCAGGGCCGGTCACGAGGACGGTGCTCGCTCGGCACATCCTTTTCGCCGACTTCAACCATGACGGGCGCACCGACATCTTCATCGCCGACACGGGCACCGATCAGAACCCGTACGCCGGCGCTCCGAACGAGCTGATCCTGTCGGCGCCCGGCGGAAAGCTGGTCGATGCGAGCGGCAACCTGCCGCCGGAGTCGGGCTACACGCACGCGGCGGCGATCGGAGACGTCAACCACGACGGCGTGCCCGATCTGTACATCGGCAACCTCTGCTGCGGGGCACCTCCGGAGATCCTGGTGAATGACGGGACGGGGCACTTCTCTCGGCTTGCGAACGCCCTGCCGGGCGCGATGTCGGACGTCTTCAACGGCCCGCGCTACACCGCCGCGATCTTCGCCGACGTCAACGGAGACGGTTGGGACGATCTTGTGCTCGCAGCGGAGGACCACACGCCCTCCAGCGAGGTCCTCCTGAACGACCAGCACGGTCACTTCGTCCCGCTGCCGGGCGCACTGCCCGCGAAGCCGTTCGCGCCGAACGCGATCGGCCTCGCCGCCGCGCCGATCGACCTGAACGGCGACGGGCACATCGACCTCGTGATGGCGTATACACGAGGAACGCCCTTCTACACGGGTCGCTGGATCCAACTCCTGGTCAACAACGGGGACGGAACGTTCAGAGACGACACGGCTGCACGGCTGCCCCAAGCGATAGACGCGCCCCAGTGGCCGGATGCGCTCCGGATCGCCGACCTCAACGGTGACGGCAAGCCCGACATCGCAGTCGCACTGGACGCCTTCGGGGCCGGCGACGCGGCGCCTGTCTACCTCAATCGCGGTGACGGCACCTTCACACCACTCCGCGTCGACTCCTACAACGAGCTCGACATCACCGACGTGAACGGCGACGGACGCCCCGACATCGTGTCCGCAACAGCGACCCCCGGCTCACCCGACACATACGCGGTCAACCTGCAGGCCGGACCGACGAAGGCGAAACCGAAGCCCAAACCCAAGCAGCGCTGCGTCAAACGGCCGCACCACCGCTGCCCGTAAGGGAGCAGAGCCACGTCCTGGGGTCAGACCCCGGGCGATGTCCTGCATGGCCCCGTACCCCCCGAGTGGGGGGCTCGTGCCCTCCTTGCGCGAACCGATACAGCTTGCCGTGCGAAGGATTCTGATCGCGGCTGCCCTCGCAGCGGTGTGTCTGGGCGTCTCGACGGCGCACGGCGGCGGCGCTGACACGACGCGTTTTCTCGTCGTGAGCGGCGACGGCGACTGGATCGCCTCGGTGGCACCGACGGGGATCGGCTACCGGCGGATCTTGGACCAGCATCGCGCAGGTCCGGCGGCGACGAGGAATGGTGCGGTCATTGCGGTCGGCGGACCGCACGGCATCAGCTTGTACAACCTGATGTCCGGCACGACGACCGTGGTCGGAGCACCCGGGGGCGGACCCGTATGGTCGGGCGACGAATCGCAACTCGCCTTCGGGAGACAGGGGTCGCCGGCGGAGTGCACAATGGGCTTCAACGGCGAGATCTGGGCGGTCTTCGCGAACGGAGCGGACGTGCGCAAGCTGCTTGGAAAGCCGTTCTCATCGTACGGTTCGCCGGCATGGTCGCCGGACGGAACCTGGCTCGTCTACGACCGGGTCGATCACTCCTCGCAGACGTGCGCGGTAAGCGCCGGCATGTACGCGATCCAGCTGTCGAATCCAAGCGACGAACATCTCATCGCCACGTCCGCGGGGGATCCCGCTTTCGCGCCGCACAGTGACGTCCTCGCGTACTTCGTCGGCAAGGGCGAAGCCCAGACGCTCCGGGTCGCAAACCTCGACGCGGCGGGTCTGCACGACGCACGCGACGTGCTCGGTGGCGTCGACCCTGTAACCCCACCGCTGTGGTCGCCGGACGGCACGCAGGTCGCCGTCCAGTGCAAGAAGGGATCGCGTTACTTCCTATGCATGGTGACGCCGTCGACCGGAGCTGTCCGATACGTCGACTTCCATGGCTACATGCCGTTCGCGTGGGTGCAGCCGACCCCTGGGCTCTCGTTTCCGCTCGGTCGGGCGAATCTCCAGCTCAGCGCCCGGCAGACGAGACGATCATGCGTTTCGTATCTGCCGAGCAACGAGGCGTGCTGGGCCACGTATCGCATCACAATCGCCGACACAGGACCGGATGCGCTGACGTCGGCGACGTTGGAGTTCCGCGCCGACTCGCCGTTCTACGCAAACCCGGGAGATCCGTTCCTCTGCCTGAACCACAGGACGCAGGAGCGACGGTACACGTGCGGTGAAAGCGAGAGTGGGTACAGCACGTACGCCGTGTCGAGCGGCGCCAGCCGGACCCTCTCGCTGACGCTCTCGAGCGCGCGCGGCGTGCGCGGCCCGGTCACGCTTCTCGTCCACGGAGACGAACTCGGCACCGCCTCCGTGCGCCTCCAGCTTCCCGGCTGAGCCGCCGGCCGCACCTTCGGCCCATGCCGCGAGCCGCCCCCAGCGGGCGCTAGGCGACCGTCGCCACGAAGACCGTCTCGGCGCCCTCGACGCGCACGGTCACCCGGTCGAGGACTCGGCGGAGGAGGCCGAGGGCGGGGCGGTTCGAGGTCTGGACCCAGGCGTCGACGCGCTGGATGCCGGCGGCGCGGGCGTCGGCGAGGAGCATCTCGACGAGGGTCTTGCCGATGCCGTGGCCCTGGTAGGCGTCGGCGACCTCGAAGGCGAGCTCGCCGGCGGTCCGGTCGTCGGTGTCGCGGACGAGCCTCGCCATCCCGGCGGGGAGGGGGTCGCCGTCGACGTGGGCGACGAGGACGTGGGTGTCGGGGCCGACCTGCGCGAGCTGGTCGAGCTCGCGGGAGGTCAGCCGCGGCTTCGCCGCGTGGTAGCGGCGCTCGCGCGAGGCAGGGCTCATCCGGTCGAAGAGCGCGGCGACGGTCTCCGTGTCGCCGTTGGTAAGCGGGCGGACGGTGACGATCTTGCCGAGCTTGCGGTTGTGAACGGCGTGTGCGTGCATGACCCGCACTCTGCCGCGCGGGCCGCGCGCCGACTTCGCCTCGACCGGCCATCCTGCGATGGCCGGAATCGGCCATCTTCGATCTAGATCAGGCCGGCGCGCGCGGCGGCCGCGGCCGCGGCCGAGCGCGAGTGCAGCCCGAGCTTGCGGCGGATGTTCGCCACGTGCCGGTGGACGGTGTGCGGGCTGAGCACGAGCCGCTCGGCGATGTCCGCGTCGCTCAGCCCCTCCGCCACGAGGCGGAGCACCTCGCGCTCGCGCGCACTCAGCTCCCCGACGCCGTCCGGCGGAGCCTCCCGGGCCGGCGGCGGGACGCGGAGGAAGCCGGCGACGGCCTCCACCGAGTCGGCGACGTCGCCGTGCCACGGAAGGTGCGCGTCCCCCGGGATGGAGACGAACCCGGCTCCCGCGACGAGGCCGGCGACCTCCCGGCCGACGCGGAAGGGGATCGCCCGGTCGCGGTCGCGGTGGACGACGAGCGTCGGGACGCTCATCTCCGCGAGCGCGTCGCGCACGTCGTACTCGAAGACGAGGCGCAACAGCTCGGCCGCGGTCTCCGGCGTCGCCGCGGCGCGCTGGTACGCGGCAAGGGCTCGGCGCCGCTCCGGCGGGACGTTCGGCATGAACACGTCGGCGAGCATCTGGCTGCCGATTCCCCACGCGGAGCGCACGAGCTCCACCATCGCCGCGAGCGCGTCCGCGGGCCCGAGCGCGCGGCCGTTCGCATACGAGCCGTAGAGGACGACGCGGTCGACCGCATCGGGATGCCGCACGGCGTAGACCGCGGACGCGCAGGCGCCGCACGACATGCCGAAGAGGCTCAGCGAACTCGGCGACAGCTCGTCGACCACCGCCTCGAGAAGCGCGACCTCGTAGTCGAGCGTCAGCGTGTCGGCGGGACGCTCCCGGTCCGACAGCCCCGTCCCGAGGCGGTCGTAGCGCACGACCGTGTACCGGCGCGCGAGCGCCTCGACGAACTGTCGGAACCCCTCGTCGCGCCAATCCTCGACGAGATGGCTCACCCACCAGGACGGCATGACGAGCACCGGCCCGTCGCCCACGGTCGCGTAGGCGATCCGCCTGCCGTCGACCTCGACGAAGCCGGTCTGCTGGTCCACCGACGCTCAGATTACGCCCTGCTCACGCGGTGAGCGACGAGCACCTTCGAGCTGGGCGCGTACCCGAGCGAGCAGAGGCCGCGGTCGAGCGGTGTCACCATGCGTGCGTACGCGACGGCTGCACGCGGGACGCGACACGAGAGCCGCTCGAACGCCCGCCAGTGGAGTTCGAGCAACCGGTACTCGGACCGCAGTCGTGTGTCGGCCGGGTTCGCGAGCAGGGCCGTCAGCGGGTGCGTCGCATCCAGTCGCAGTCCAGCGGCTGCGAGCGCCGCCCGCCACTCGGCTCGGGTGCGCGCTGCGCTGTTGCCGCCGCCGGCGAGTCGGTAGGTGTGCGTGGTGACGGGCTCGATCGCGACGAAGACGCCGCCGTCGCGCAGCATCGCCGCGATGTTCGCGAGCGCGTTCGCAAACCGGCCGCCGTCGACGACGTGGAGAAGGACATTCGCCGCCGAGACGAGATCGAAGACACGGGTGAACGGCGCTGTGGGGTCGCCGATGTCGGCGAGGTCGACGGATACGTCCGGGAATCGTCGCGTGAGCTGCTCGACGGCCGCAGAGGCAAAGTCGATCGCCGCGAGCTCGGCGGGCTCCTGCGAGCGCCAGATGTCCAGCATGAAGCCCACGCCTGCGCCGACGTCGAGCACCGCCCGGCCGCGCGCGCTCACGTCGTGCGCCGCGAGCACGGACCGCATCTGTTGCGTCCAGCGCCGGTAGAGCGCGCGGTTCACGCCGACCGGCAGCCACGGGTACGCGGTCCCGGCTTCGTCGGCGCTCCCGTCGAGCGTCGACTGCCAGTACCGCCTCGGGTCGTATGGAGCGGCGCCCATCTCGGAGAGCGCAGTCTAGGCCGCCTGGGGTCGAGCGGCGTGTCGCCCTCCATCGCGCACGTCCGCTAGGGTCGCGCGATGGCGCTGCGCACCCTCGTCCTCGGAGCCGGGTTCGGCGGGCTCGAGCTGGCGACGATCCTCTCCGAGGCGCTCGGGCACGACGCCGGCGTCACGCTGATCGACCGCGGGGACGCGTTCGTCTTCGGGTACTCGAAGCTCGACGTGATGTTCGGCCACGCGGCGCTCCACGAGGTGCGGCTTCCGTATGCGCACTTCGCCAAGCCCGGGGTGACGCTCCTGCGCGAGACGGTCATGGCCATCGACCCGGAGGCGCGGCAGGTGACGACCGACGCGGGCGTGCATGAGGCGGACGTGCTCGTCGTCGCGCTCGGGGCCGACTACGACATCGCGGCGACGCCTGGGCTCGAGCACGAGCACGAGTTCTACTCCGTCGTCGGCGCGGCGCGCCTGCACGACGTGCTGCCGACCTTCACCCGCGGGCACGCGATCGTCGGCGTCTGCGGCGCGCCGTTCAAGTGCCCGCCGGCGCCGAGCGAGGCGGCGCTGCTTCTGCACGACCACCTCTCGGAGCGCGGCGTGCGCGACGCCTGCGAGATCTCGCTCGTGATGCCGTTCGGCACGCCGGTCCCGCCGTCGCCGGACACGTCGGCGGCGCTGCTCGCCGCGTTCGCGGAGTGCGGGATCGAGTTCGTCGGCGGCCGCCGCGTCAGCTCGCTCGACCCGGACCGCAAGGTCGTGGTGTGCGACGACGGCTCCGAGCTCGCGTACGACCTCTTCCTCGGCGTCCCGAAGCACCGCGCGCCCGACGTCGTGATCGCGAGCGGGATGGCGGAGGACGGCTACGTGCCGGTCGACTCGCGCACGCTCGAGACGCGGTTCCCCGGCGTCTATGCGGTCGGCGACGTCGCGACGGTCGGCGTGCCGAAGGCGGGCGTCTTCTCGGAGGGCGCGGCGCGCGTCGTCGCCGCCGCCGTGCTCGCGCAGGTCCGGGGAGACGAGCCGCCGGCAGGGTTCGACGGGCGCGGCGCCTGCTACGTCGAGTTCGGCGCGGGCCTCGTCGGCCGGGTCGACGTCGACTTCTTCGGCGGGCCGAAGCCGACCGGCACGTTCCAGGAGCCGTCGGACGCGCTCGTCGCGGAGAAGAAGCACTTCGGCGCGAGCCGCCGCGCCCGCTGGTTCGGCGGCTGACGCGCGTCACACGTGCGCGAGCACGGCGTCGAGCGGGCGCGGGACCCGGCTCGGGTCCAGCGCGTCGACGAGGAGGCGCGCGTAGCGGATCTTCCGCGTCGCGCCGCTGCCGAGGAAGCGGTGGAGCTGCTCCTCCGCCGGGCGGCCGCGCCACGCGGGCTGCTTCTGCATCGTGCGGAACGCGCCGAGCTCGCCCTGCCCCTCGGCGACCCGCTCGACGGCGGTGACGCCGAGCGCGCGGATCAGCTCGTCCTCGAGGTCGGCGTCGCAGACGTGGAAGCCGAGGCGCTCCATTCCGTCCCGCGTCAGGCCCGCGCCGAGGCCCGCGCGCTCGAGGCCGCGGCGGAAGTCGGCCTCCTCCGCGGCGTCGCACAGACCGGCGAGCCGGACGTCGAGGCCGCCCGGGCCGAACCGCTCGAGGAAGCGTCCGATCGCCTGCGCGCCTCCCATCGCGACGACGGCGACGCCCTCGGCGTCGAGATCGCGGCCGCGACGCGCCGCCAGCGCCTCGAGCGCGGCCCGGTCGCTTTCGCCTTCGACGAGCACAACGGCGTTCACACGCGCATCTTCAGCCGCGGTACTCGTACGCGCCGATGTCGGGCTGCGCGTCGCGCCGGTGGCCGGTGAAGTCGACCCGCGGCGCGTAATGGCGGTCGGCGGTGCCGATCACGACGGAGCCGGCGCGTGGACGCCCGGCGGCGTCGAGATCGCCGGGGCCGACGTAGGCGAACGGCTCGCAGTTCTTCCCGTCGACGACGACGTTCGACAGGAACCGCTGCGACGCCGCGCAGACGCGCCAGGCGGTGTCGAGGAGCGCGATCACGTTGTTCGCGACGATCGGACGCTTCCAGCGCGGGATTCCGCCGTACGCCGAGCTCATCCGCAGCGAGCCCTCGTACCCGTCGCGTCGCCGCCAGCCCGTCAGGATCGTGTTGTTCACGACCTTTGCGAAGTACGGCAGCCGCTTCGACTCGTTCGCGCCGATCACGATCGCGATCCGCGCGCGGTAGCCGGGCAGCTTCGGGTCGGTGCCGACGAAGACGTTGTTCACGATCGTCGCGTGGTCGACGTCGTCGGTGAGGTAGAGCTGCGCGCCGCCGGCGCGGTAGACGCCGAACCAGTTCCGCTCGACGCGCAGCCGGCGGCCTCCGAACAGCTGGACGAGGTCGTTGTGCCCGCAGCGGTAGCTGCCCTGCCGGTGGCACGGCAGCGCGCGGTCGAAGCGGTTCTCCCGGATCGTCAGCCAGGCGCCGAAGCGGCCGTGGACGAAGTCGCAGCCGTGGCAGTCGTGGAAGCGGTTGTTCTCGATGACGACGTTGTTCGCGCCGCGGTTCAGCGTCACGCAGTTCGAAAAGTCGGACGACGCGTCGCCGCAGTGCGTGAAGACGCTCCGCCGGATGAGAACGTGGCGCGCGAACGCGACGAAGATCGTCGAGCGGTAGTCCGTCCCGCGTGCGGTGACGTGCAGGTCGTGCAGGTCGACGTCCCGCGCGCCCTGGAGCTCGAGCTGCGCGTCGCCGCCGACCGGCGCGATCGTCAGGCGGCCGATCGACACCCGCTGCGTCCGCCGGAGCAGAAAGCGGCCGACGCGCGTGCCGGGCGAGCCGATGACCCGCAGCGGCCGGGAGGAGCGGGGCCCGAGCTCGAGCGATGCATACGACCCGGCGCGGAGGACGATCGTGCCGCCGCTCCGGCGCAGCGTCTGCGCAGCGTGTGCGAAGGCGGCGTCGCTGCCGACGACGACCGTGCGCGGCCTCGGTCCCGCCGCCCGGCCGTCGGCGGCCGTCGCGGTGACGGCCGCGAGGGCGAGGACGACGGCGAGGGCGCGCCTCACCACCAGACGGACCGCAGCGCGACGCGCGTCGGCCGCTTCGTCGTCACGGTCGCAGCGTACGCCTGCGTCCACGTCGTCCCGCGCGCCGGCAGCCCGAGCAGCAGACCGCTCCCCGCGCACGCGTAGTTCGCGCGCATCCCCGCGATCCGCGCGAGCGAGCCGCGGACGAGCTCGCACTCCTGGCCGGCGGCGGTGACCATCGCCCACGGCGGGAAGCGCTCGGGGTTCCCCTGCGGATTGGCGAGGCTCAGCGGCAGCGGCTTCGCCAGCTCGATCGCCGTCGCGTCCTCCCACGGCGAGGCCAGGCAGAGGACGTGCGCGCCGACCTCCGTTCGCGTGTTGGCGAAGCACGGGTCGTAGACGCGGCCGCCGCCGACGGCGCAGTGCCACGCGTCGAAGCGGGTCAGCACCTCCGATCCGTGGTCGCAGCTGCCGCGCAGCGTCTTGTCGATCGTCACGCCGGCGGTGGGAATCGATCCCGCCCACGGGGTGAACACGTGCAGCGTCGTGCGCGCGTGCACGCCCGTGAGCGCGAGCACGGCGGAGGCGAGCAGCGGTGCGACCACGGCCTGATCGTAGAGGGATCCTCCGGCGGAGGGAGAACTTCGTGCCCGGTCCTCGAAAAGGAGTTGAATCGATGTCACAGGCTCTCGCCCAGCTCAAGCGGCCGGGATGGATCACGTTCGTGTCGGTCGTGCTGATCTCGTTCGGCGTCCTCCGCGCGATCTCGGCGATCTACTACTTCGCGAACAGCAACCGCGTGAACAACGTCAGCTACGGCGCGTTCGGCCACCACTTGTTCCTCTGGGGGCTGTGGGACGCGATCATCGCGGTGCTCTCGATCTGGGGCGGCTACTCGCTCCTCAGCGGCAGCACGTTCGGCCGCGTGATCGGGTACATCTGGGGCGGCGTCGTGCTGATCCAGAGCTTCATGATCCTCGGCTCCGCGCCGTGGTTCGGCATCGCCTCGCTCGCGCTCGCGATCTTCGTGCTCTACGGGCTCACGGTGACGAGCGACTGGAAGGACACGTCGGCGAGCACTGCCTGAGCCGGATCGGCGCGATGCCGGACTGCGGGTCGACATCGCGCCGATTCCCTCGACATACGCGAGCCGGAACCGGCCCGCGGCGCCGGGCGGCGCTCCTCGTGCCATGATCCCGCGATCGGGAGGCGATGAGCTCGCTCGAAGATGCACTCGCGCACGTCGGGGGCGACGTCCACGGCCCGCTCCAGGAGCTGCCGGTGGCGATGTACGTGCTCGACCGCAAGGGCCGGATCGTCTGGGTCAACGACGCCGCCGAGGCGCTCGTCCCCGGCGCGACCGGCAAGCTGTACACGGACGTGCTCGCGCCCGAGTACGTCCCCTCGGCGCGCCGGGTCTTCGCGCGCCGCATCCTCGGCCGGGCGCCGTTCGCGGATCACACGACCGTGATCGACGCGGGCGGACCGCGCGTCGAGGTCGACATCAGCTCCGTCCCGCTGCGCAACGGCCACCAGATCGTCGGCGTCTTCGGCGTCGTCAGGGCGGAGCGTCCGTTGACCGAGCCGGACGCCGCGGCCGGCGCACCGGCGCTGACGCCGCGGCAGCACGAGGTGCTCCGCTTCCTCGGCGCCGGGATGACGACGAACCAGATGGCCGAGCACATGGGCCTCTCGCCGGAGACGGTGCGGAACCACGTGAAGGCGGCGCTCGGCGAGCTGAACGCGAAGTCGCGGCTCGAGGCGGTGCTGACGGCGTACCGGACCGGCCTGCTCCCGCCTCCCGGCGGCCGGGACGATTGACCCGCCTGGGTCAGGACGGCCGCTCCGCCGTCTCCGACAATCGCACGCAGACGCAGGCGACCGACCTCGATCTCCCCCAAGGGTCGTCCGTCAGGGTCGCGGCCGGGGGCTCCGACGACCGACGGCTCAGGAGTCCCCCGGCCGTTCTCTAGAGGCCTTCCTCCGCGTCGAGACGCCCCGTCTTCACCGCCGCGGCGAAGGCCTCGTAGTCGCGCTCGTTCTGGTCCGCGTACGCGGAGGCGAAGTCCGCGACGGCGTCGTCGAAGGCGCCGCCCTTGCCGAGGTACGACGCGATCGCGATCCGGTCGCCCCAGCGCGCATGTGCGCGCGCGAGCGTCGAGCCGCACAGCCGCCCGTACACGCTCGTTCCCGGCACGAGCATCGAGTCGACCTCGACGCTGCCCTTCCAGTCCTGGAACTGGCGCACGTAGTAGTCGCGCGACTCGCCGTCGACGCCGGTGACGCTCAGCCAGCCGAGGAAGATGTCGCTCACGGCCTGCATGACGCGCTGGCCGACGACGACGCGCCGGCCGTGGTTCCGGTAGACGCTCCGGCCCACGAACCGCTCGAGCACGGACGCCTGCGCCTCCTTCGATTGGAGGAACAGCGGATCGTCGGCGTCGCGCCCGACGAACAGGTGGATCCACGCCTGCAGGCCGACGCTGCCGACGCCGACGATCTTGTGCGCGGTGTCGACGTACTCGAATTCCTCGAACGGATGGTGCTGGACCGCGATCGACCGCCGGTACTCGCGCACGAGCGACTGCATATAAGCGTCCAGCTCGTCGCGCTCGGTGCCGGCCGCGATGTCGTCGAGCGAGACGATCAGCGGCGGATCGGAGACGATGCGGAGCTCGCCGTCGACCTCGCCGACGCGCTTCGCGAACACGCGTTCATGGTCGCGGGTGCGCGCCTTCGCGACGTCCTGCTCCGCCTCCCTCACCTCGCGCTTGCTGAGGCGCTTCTCCTGCACCTCCTTGCGGAGCAGCTCCATCACGTCGTCGACGTCGATGTGGTCGTACCAGGCGTCCAGCGTCTTCATCTCGGCGGTCGAGCGCATCGTCACGCGGTATTCGCGAACGCAGGCGGTGACGATCTCGCGCCGGTCGGACGGGGAGAAGGCCCGCTCGCGACCGAGCACCTCGAGGCTCGTCGCGAGTCGCTTCACGTCCCACGCCCACGGCCCGGGCAACGTCTCGTCGAAGTCGTTGATGTCGAAGACGAGCCGCCGCTCGGGCGACCCGAACACGCCGAAGTTCGAGAGATGCGCGTCGCCGCAGAGCTGGACGTTGATCCCGGACACAGGCGTCTCCGCGAGGTCGGACGCCATGATCAGCGCCGCCCCGCGGAAGAACGCGAACGGGGAGACGAGCATCCGGCCGTGCCGGATCGGCACGAGCGCGTGCAGCCGGTGCTCGGCCTGCTCCTCGAGCAGCGCGACCGGGTCCGGCCGGTCCGCCGCCGGCGCCCACGTCCCGTGGCTCTGCCGCGGAACCGCCTCCCGCGAGGCGCGCCCGCGCGCGACCCGCTCCTCCGCGGTGAGGTGCACGTGCCGCCGCGCCTGAGCCGGTCGCTTCGTCGTCGCCATCACCAGCGTGAGAGTATGCCGCCTAGGGAGGCGCGAACGTGAACTGGGTCTACTCCGAGCTGGCTCTGACCTCGCTCGCGGCGATGCTCTCGCCGACGACGCTGTCGTTCTCGGTGCTGGCGCTCGTGATGGGTGACCGCCCGCTCCGCACGGGCATCTGGTTCTACCTCGGCGCGTTCACGGCGACGATCGCGATCGGGATCGTCGCCGCCGTCGTGCTCGGGAACGACGCCGCGTCGAGCACGCCGTCGACGCCGAAGACGTGGGTGGCGATCTTCGACGTCGTCGCGGCGGCGGTCATTCTCGCCTGGGTCGCGCGCTGGATCCGCAATCCGGTCGATCCGAAGAAAGAGCAGAGCATGATGGATCAGATGAGCAAGGTCGCGGCGTCGCCGGCGATCGCGGTCATCGGGGCCGGCGCCGCGCTCGCGAATCCCGGCGGCTTCATCCCGATCGCGCTGAAGGAGATCTCGGAGACGAATCCGACGACGGCGCAGTACTGCGTCCTCTGGCTCTGCTTCACGCTCATCTCGCTGCTGCCGCTCGGCGTCTTCCTGATCATGCTCGTCGTCGCGCGCGAGTGGACGGAGCGGCTGCTCGGCGGCGTGCGCGACTTCCTGCTGAAGCACGCGATGCAGGTCGCCGGCGTGATCGTGATCCTGCTCGCGGCCGCGCTGCTGCGGAACGGGATCGCCGGCCTGACGAGCTAGGGCTCGGCGTTCTCCTCCTCGGCTTCCTTCCAGGAGCGGAGGCGCGCGCCCGGGCGGATCCGCGAGACGAGCAGCGCGAGCACGGTGACGAGATAGAGCTGCCCCATCAGCATCTCGAGCACGGCGAACATCCGCGCTCCGCTCCCGCGCATCGTGTAGTCCCCGTAGCCGACGGTCGTGAGCGTGACGTAGCTGAAGTAGACGCGGATCCCGCGCGTGCCGTCGGTGCCCTGGGCGAACAGGTCGCCGGAGCCGAAGGCAGCGATCGAGCTGTAGATGAAGACGAACATGAACCCGATCAGGAGGTAGATGCAGACGGCGCCCGTGACGGTCTGGACGTTGACCTCGCCCTGGTCGACGACGCCGACGACGATCGCGGTGCCGATGGCCAGCGTCAGCACCCCGGAGAGCAGCGCCGTGATGCCGGTGAGCGTCGAGCCTCCCCAGATGATCAGGGCGATCGAGACCGCGATCGCGAAGGCGCTGAACCCGAGGCTGACGATCGAGTCCCGGCTGGCGAATCCGGAGGTCCAGAGCGCGACTGCGAGCGTCGCGGACTCGATGATCACGAGCACCGCTGCCGACCAGTCGGTGTTGGGCCCGACCCCCGCGAAGACGACCGTGGCGATGACGAGCAGGAGCACGAGGCCGTAACTGTGGGTGGCCCGGAGGCGCTGCATCCGGTTGCGCAAGTGCGGTCTGCGCATCGCTCGGCCAGTCTCTCACGCGGCTCGGCGGGCGGCGGAGGTGAACGGGTGGTGACGACACGGCGGGCGCAAGCGTGCGAACCTTCTTTCGGGCCCCGACGGGACCCGGGAGGCTGTGCTGATCCGGCAGGCGGGGGACGAGGAGGACGAGATGACAGAGGTCGCCGAGAAGAAGACGGACAAGCCGGATGCGGCGCCGGAGGTCCTGCACTTCACCCCGGAGGAGCGTGCCGCGCGCGGCAAGGCCGCCCGGGCCGAGTGCCCGCGGACGACCCATGCCGGGTTCGAGCTCGTCGCCGACCGCGATCCGGTGCAGATCCTGATCGACCAGGCCCCGGCCCGCGTCCCCGAGCTCGTGCCGATCCGCTACGGCCGCATGCTCGTCTCGCCGTTCACGTTCTACCGGGGCGCCGCCGCGATCATGGCGCACGACCTCGCGCCGACGCCGCGTGCGGGCCTCCTGGCGCAGCTCTGCGGCGACGCGCACCTCGCCAACGTCGGCGGCTATGCATCGCCCGAGCGAGAGCTCGTCTTCGACCTCAACGACTTCGACGAGACGCTCCCCGGCCCGTTCGAGTGGGACGTGAAGCGTCTCGCCACGAGCTTCGAGATCTGCGCCCGCGACCGCAACTTCACGAAGGCGCAGCGCGACAAGGCCGTGCTCAGCGTCGTGCGCAACTACCGCGAGTGGATGCGGAGGCTCGCCGTCCTGCCGAACCTCGAGGTCTGGTACGCGCGCCTCGACGTCACGACGATCGAGCAGGCGATGCGGCGGCAGGGCGCCGAGAAGCAGGCCCAGGCGGTGGCGGCAGCGGCGGCGAAGGCGCGGACGAAGGACAGCATGAAGGCGTTCTCCAAGCTCACCGAGGAGGTCGACGGCGAGCCGCGGATCATCTCGGACCCGCCGCTGATCATGCCGGTCAGGGACCTGATCAAGGACGCCGAGCGGGCCCAGCTGGCGGAGACCGACCTCAGGAGGCTCTTCCGCAACTACCGGCGGACTCTGCAGCGCGACCGTCGCCACCTGCTCGAGGAGTTCCGCTGGGTGGACTTCGCGCGGAAGGTCGTCGGCGTCGGCAGCGTCGGCACGCGCTGCTGGATCCTCCTGATGCTCGGCCGCGACAACGCCGATCCGCTGTTCCTCCAGGTCAAGGAGGCGCAGGCGTCGGTGCTCGAGCCGTATCTCGGCAAGAGCGAGTACGCGAATCACGGCCAGCGCGTGGTCGTCGGTCAGCGGCTGATGCAGTCCGTGAGCGACATCTTCCTCGGCTGGGTGCACGCCGAGGCGAAGGACACGCTCGACGGCGTGCCGCGCGACTTCTACTTCCGGCAGCTGTGGGACTGGAAGACGTCGGTCAACCTCGACACCATCCTCCCGGAGGGGCTCGTGCTGTACGCCCAGGTCTGCGGGTTCATCCTCGCGCGCGCGCACGCGCGCTCCGGCGACCGGATCGCGATCGGCGAGTATCTCGGCAAGGGCGACACCTTCGACAAGGCGCTGCTCGAGTTCGCCGTCGCCTACGCGGACCAGAACGAGAAGGACTACGCGGAGCTGCTGAAGGCGAAGGAGGACGGACGGATCACCGTGGAGGAAGGGCTGTAGCGCAGGAGAGCGGCAGCGAGTCGCCCCCGCTCGACGATCTCGCCGGCGAGCTCGTCGACCGGCTCGCGGTCCTCGTCCGCTGGGAGCTCGAGCTCGCGGCCGCGCGTCGCGCGCCGCAGGTTCGCGCGGCGTCGCGCGACCTCGCCGCGGCGGTCGTCTCCGCCGCCGGGCTGTTCCTCGCGCTCGCGGTCGTGACGTTCGCGATCGAGCAGGCGCTGACGCTCGTCGTCCGGCCCTGGCTGGCGGCGGCGATCGTCGCCGGCGCCTGGGTCTGCGTCGCGGGGCTCCTGCTCGGGTTCGACCTGCCCTGGCGGCTGAAGCGCCGGCTGGACGCGCTCGACAGCGAGGAGACGCTCGAGGCGGCGCTCGCCGGCCGCGCGGAGGCCGAGGCGGCGGCCCGCGGCGCCGCGTCGAAGTTCGCGCGCTCGCTCGCCGCCGAGGTGGCGAGGGACGAGCGCGACCAGCTCGCCCGCAGCGCGCAGAATCTCCGCGAGACGGTCGAGCGCGACACCGAGGCGGCGCTGCGCGAGCTGCTCGACGCGCTGCTCGCGCCCGGCCGTGCGGGGATCGGGCTGCTCGAGTCGCTCGCGGAGCGACGGCCCGGCCGGCGATGAAGCGCCTGTACCTCCTGCGTCACACGAAGTCGAGCTGGGACGAGCCGGGGCTCGCCGACCGCGACCGGCCGCTCGCCCCGCGCGGGCGGAAGGCGGCGAAGCGGATCGCCGCGTACCTCCGCGACGAGGATGCCGCGCCCGCGGTCGTCCTCTGCTCCTCGTCCGTCCGCACGCGGCAGACCCTCGCCGCGATCCTGACGGCGCTCGACGGCGAGCCGGAGGTGCTGGTCGAGGACGGGCTCTACGCTGCCGGCGCGGACACGCTGCTCGCGCGCATCCGGGCAGTGCCGTCCGCGGCCGGCTCCGTCCTCCTGATCGGCCACAACCCGGGGATCGGCGACCTCGCGTTCTCGCTCGCCGGGGGAGGCGACGCCGACGCGCTCGCCCGGCTGGGCGAGGGCTTCCCGACGGGCGCGCTCGCGACGTTCACCGTCGACGCCGACGCGTGGGACGGCCTCGCCGCCGGCGGCGCAGAGCTGGCCGCCTACGTCGTCCCGCGCGAGCTGCCCTAGTTCCCGTTCGTTCCGTTCGACTTGTGGCCGTTCGACCCACCCGGGCCGAGGCCCTGCTGCTCGGCCGCGGCGATGCGCCCCAGCTCGGCGAGGTTCTCCGGCGAGAGCCACTCGTCGGAGAGGATGTCGCCGTCCGCCCGCTCGATCGCCGCGCGCAGCGGGATCGCCCAGCGGTGCTCGACGAGCGCGACCGCGACGGCGGTGCCGAGCGGAATGTCCTCGGCGAGCTTCGCCGCCTCGCTCTCGTCGAAGAGGTGGCCGGTCGAGACCCGCTGGAGGCCGGCGAGCACGTCCGTGGCGTACGCGTCGCCGGTCGCGTCCGCGCCCATCAGCCCGCCGATCTTGGCGCCGAACTCGAGCATCTCCTTCATGCCGAGGTCGGTCGCGGTCAGCACCGCGAGCGAGCCCGAGCGGTCCTTGCGGATGACGAGGAGATCGATCAGCCGGATGACGTCGTTCTCCTTCAGCCGCTCCAGCTCGGGCATGATCTCGCCCTTGAACCGGTAGCCGTCGAACTCGACGACGATCATCTGCACCGGCCCCATCTCCGCCATCGCTCGCGTCTCCTTCTCGTCTATGCAGCGCCGACAGGATTCTCGCCGATCGCAGCGTCGACGAGGCCGAGCTCGACGGCGCGTGCGATCGCGTCGCTGCGGCTCGAGACGCCGAACTTCCGGTAGACGGAGATCGCCTGCGTCTTCACCGTGTTGCGGGAGACGAACAGCCGCTCGCCGATCTCGCGGAACGACAGGTGCGTCGCGAGCAGCGGCAGCAGCCGGAGCTCCGCCGAGGTGAGGCTCGTGGCCCAGCGGCCGTCCGGCTCCTCGAGCGCGCACACCTGCGCACGCAGGAGCGCGGTCTCGTCCACGAGCCTCCCCAGCCCGGGACGGAGACGCAGGATCGCCTCGAGCTCGTTGAGCAGCGACCGGGCCGCCGTCGCGTCCGCGAGTACGAGCTGCGCGCGTGCGAGCTCGACCCCGGCCTGGACGGCGACCCACGGCGCGGCGTGGGTGAGCAGCGGGCGGAGCTTGGCCGCGTGCGCGATGTCGGCGGTCGCGCGCTCCCGGTCGCCCCGGTGGAGCGCGGCGCGCGCGGAGGCGGCGAGCGCGAGCGCGCGGACGGCGGACGCTCCGAGCCGCCCGGCGCCGGCGACGGCGTCGGCGTCGCGCACGAGCGCGTCCGCGTCCGCGTGCGCCCCCTGCCCGGCGGCGACGAGCGAGCGGGCGCTCAGCGCCGCGACCTGCGTGTCGGCGGCGCCCACCGCCGCCGCCGCCTCGGCCGAGCGTGCGAGCGCGACGTCCGCGCGCGCGTCGTCCCCCGTGAGCCGGTATGCGCCGCCGAGCGCGAGCAGCGCCGTCGGCTGCCACGGGCTCCCGGGCTGGAGCCCGTCGCACGCGGCGATCGCGTCGGCGAGCATCTGCTCGGCGCCGTCCCGGCAGCGAAGCGCGCGCAGCAGCCGGCGCCGCGGATCGTCCGCTTCGGTGGCACGCTCGGCCGCGTCCGCCCAGCGGTGCGCGTCGGCCGGCCGGCCGCGGAGGGCGTGGATCCACGCGGCGGCGACGCAGAGATCCGGATGGAGGTCGAGCGTCGGGTGTGCGCCGAGCAGCCGCAACCAGCGCTCGACCGCGACGACGCGCCCTTCCTGGTACGCGGGCAGCGCCAGGCGCGAGACGAGCCGCGCCACCGTCTCCAGGTCGCCGCCGGCGGCGGCGTAGTCCGCCGCGGACTCGGCTGCGCCGTTCGCCTCGCACCAGGCGGCGGCGCGGCGGTTCAGGGCGGCGAGGTGCTCGGGCTCGCGCCGCTCGAGCTCCGCGCGGAGGAACTCGCGGACGACGCGGCGGTAGCGGTACGCGCGGCGGCCGCGGTCGAGCGCCACGACGAACAGGCCTGCGCGCTCGACCGCCTCGAGCCTGCGCGCGGAGTCGCGCCGCCCGAGCAGGGCGTCGCAGATGGCCGGGGTCATCCGCTCGAGCACGGAGGTCCGCAGGACGAACGCGCGGAGAGACGGCGTCAACCGGTCGAGCAGCTCCGCCCGGAGATAGTCGGCGATGTAGCGGTCGTCGCCGGCGAACGTCCACGGGTCGCCGCCGGAGCGGAGCGAGAGCGCGGCGAGGTGGAGCCCCGCCGCCCAGCCCTCGGTCCGGCGCTCGAGCTCCGCCGCCTCGGGCCCGGGCAGCAGCACGCCCGCCTGGCGCAGGAGCGACTGCGTCTCCCGGCGGGTCAGCGCCAGGTCGTCGGGACCCAGCTCGAGCAGGCGCCCTTCGGCCCGGAGCCGCGCGAGCGGGAGCATCGCCTCGCCGCGAGACGAGAGCGCGAGCGTCGCCCCGGCCGGAAGTGCGTACGCGAGCGCCTCGAGTGCATCTCCTGCGACCGACGCCGCGTCGTCGACGATCACGAGCGTCGGCCCGCGCGGTCGCACGGCGGCGCCGTCGACCTCGCCGGGCTCGAGCCACACGCACGGGCGCGGGTCGCGCTCCGCCCACTGGAGCAGCAGGGTCGTCTTGCCGTACCCGGCGGGCGCGACGATCGACACCACCGGGACGTCCGTCGCCGAGCAGAGGCGGCCGACGAGCGCGGTGCGCGCGACGACGCCGCGGCGCGGACGCGCCGGATACGCCGACGCGGGCCCCGCCTCGAGCGCGTTCGCGCCGCTCATGGGGATGCCGACGGACTCGAGCATGAGCATCCTCAAGCCTTCCGGGGGCCTGCCCCCCGGCCAAGGGCGCGTGCCGGTCGCGGCCGACGGTGCCCGCATCCCGCGCCCGGCATGGCGTCACTCCTGGGCGATCACCGGCTCCGTCAGCGCCCGCGCCTCCCGGACGAGCTCCTCCGCGTCGACGTCGGAGGCGCGGACGATCGTGTGGCTCTCCGAGGAGACGGTCGACTCGACGAGCTCGGCGACGGCCTCGTCGTAGACGAGGACGAGCCCTGCGCCGGCGGCCTCGAGCATCTCCGCGAGCTGCGCCAGCTCCTCGCGCGGGATGTCGGCGTGCACGTGGCGGACGATCGCGCCGAGCGTCGCGCCGCCGCCCGCTCCGAGCGCGAGCGCGGCGCCGACGCCGATCGGCGGGAAGAGCGCCGCCGCGACCCCGATCGCGAGCCCGGCGCGCGCGCGTGTCTGGTCGACGACGAGCACCTGGCCGTCGGCGTCCCGCTCGACGACGACCGCGTCGAAGCCGTGCGTCGACCCCGATCCCGGGTAGAGCGCCTCCACCGCGTCGAGGTCCGCACTCGCGGCGGCGGCGGCGTCGTACGGCGCGACGAGAACGAAGAGCGCGTCTCGGCCTGCCATGGCTCCTTCCTTCCGGAGGCTCGATCCGATCGGACCACCGCGGTCGTCGCGCCGACAGGGCGCAGGCACCCGCGGAGGGGGGAGACTCCTACGACGGCTGGACGGGTGAGACGACGAGCACGAGCCCGTCGACGGCGTCGATCGTGACCGTGTCCTTCGGGTCGGCGCCCGCCTCGCAGCGCGCCTCCCACAGCTCGCCGTGGACGCGCACCGTCCCCACCGGCCGGCACGGGTCGACGACCTGCGCGGTCGCCCCGACCATCGCCTCCGCGCCGGTCGCCGGCTTCAGCCTCCGGTTCAGGTGGTGCGACCAGCGGCGGAGGATCGCCACCTCGACGATCTCGAGCAGGCAGCCGGCGATGATCACGACCGCCCCGTACGGCTCCTCGATCGGGACGAAGACGACGAGCAGGATGCAGAGGAGGAGGATCATGCCGCGGCCCTCGCGAGGGCGCTACGCAGAGGCGATCGCCTTCTTCTTCAGCTCGTCGAACTCGGCGTCGCTGATCGCGCCCTGCGCCCGCAGGTCGCTCAGCCGAGAGATCTGCATCGCCGCCGACTGCCCGTCGCTCGACGCGGGCGCCGTCGCAGTGCCGATCCCCCAGGCCTCCTCCTCGAGCTTCGGCCGTGTGACCGTGTACGTGATCGCGCCGATCACCGGCAGGAAGATCAGGAACAGGGCCCAGCCCGCCTTGGCCCAGCCCGAGTGGTCCGTGCGCCGGAAGTTGTCGATCAGCAGCATGATCACCCAGGCGATGACCATCACCCACGCGAAGAAGACGATCAGCGTCCAGATGCCGTCCCAGAACGTGTACGCGCCTACCGACACGATGGCTCCTTTCCGATGTCTGCGCGGACGATAACCCCGTGGGCGCGGCCGGAGCCGGGTGGGTCCGTCCCCGCCGCCGACGGGCGTCCACGCTTCCGGCGGAGCCGGTCGCGGCCTACCTTCGAGGTGGCATCCTCGGAAGGGAGATGGACATGGCCGACGTTCCCAAGGAGACCTCCGACAGGCTCGAGTCGCTCGCGACCGCCGAGGAGGAGGTCATCTCCTCGCTGCTCGCGATGCAGCTGCACAACCTCGAGGAGTCGGGGTTCGATCCCCGCACGTACTCGCTGATCAAGCTCGCGACGCTGATCGCGATCGACGCGCCGCCGGCTTCCTACGTGGCCCAGGTCGCGTTCGCGATCGAGGCGGGCGTCAAGCCCGAGGAGATCGTCAACGTGCTCGTCGCGGTCGCGCCGCAGGTCGGCATCCCGAAGGTGGTCGCAGCGGCGCCCGAGCTGATGGTCGCGCTCGGCCTCGAGCTCGAGGCCGCGTCCACGTAGGACGGCGCGCCCGCGGGCAGGGCATGCTCGGCGAGGACGAGCACGCCGCCGCGAAACGGAGGATCCTCGACGGCTCCTGAGCCGTGGAACCGGGAGGCGGCCGGCATTGCCGCCTCCCGGTTCTCGTAAGGCGGTTTACAGGTCGGTATCCCTGCCGCCGACGTGGGAGCGCGATTGCGCCGTCCCCCCTCAGGGGACACCGTGCGCGGATGGCCAGAGTCAGGCTCGAGGAGGTCGCGGCCCCGGTCGAGCGCACCCGCCCGCCGCTGCTTCGGCCGGACGTCGTCCCGCGGCCGCGGTTGTGCGCGCTCCTCGAGGAGGGCGCCGGCCGCGCGCTGACGCTCGTCTCGGCGCCGGCGGGGTTCGGCAAGACGACGCTGCTCGCCGAGTGGGCGGCGACGACGGAGCGGAGGGTGGCGTGGCTGTCGCTCGACGACGCCGACGCAGACCCGGGCGTGTTCCGGTCCGACCTCGCCGAGGCGATGGCGGCTGTACCCGACCCGGCCGCGCTCGTCCTCGACGGCTACGAGCGGGTCGCCGACGCCCGCTCCGCCGCGGCGATCTGGGGCCTCGTCCAGGACGTGCCGGCCGAGCTCCAGGTCGTCCTGGCCGGGCGCGTCGACCCGCCCTTTCCGCTCGACGGGCTCCGCGAGCGCGGCGCGCTGCTCGAGATCCGCACCGGCGACCTCCGGATGTCAGACGCCGAGGCGGCGGAGCTGCTCCACCGCGCGCTCGGCGGCAGCCTCGCCGTGCGCGAGCTGCTCCGCCAGATCGACCGCTGCGAGGGCTGGCCGGCGGCGCTCCGGCTCGTCGCCGAGAGCGCGGACGCGGATCTGACGGAGCTCGTGCTCCGCGACCTCCTCGCCTCGCACCCGGAGGAGCTCGACTTCCTCGTCCGAACCTCGGTGCTCGACGAGCTGTCCGGGCCGCTCTGCGACGCCGTGCTCGGCACGAGCGGCGCGGCGGCGACGCTCAGCCGCATCGAACGGGAGAACTTGCTCGTGGAGCCGGTCGCCGACAGGGGGGAGCGGTATCGGCTCCACGGCGAGCTCCGGCGCGTGCTGCGGGCGGAGCTGGAGCGGACGGCGCCGGAGCTCGTGCCGACGCTCGAACTCCGCGCCGCCGCCTGGCACCGGCGCGAGGGGGAGGGAGACGCGGCGATCGAGCATGCGCTGCTCGGCGGCGGCTGGGCCGAGGCGCGGCGGGGGATCCCGCGCGCGTGGCGGCGTCTCGTCGACGGCGGCGAGCAGGCGCGCGTTCTCGACTGGCTCGAGCGGATGCCGGAGGAGGTCGTCGCCGGCGATCCGCGGCTCGGACTCGTCCGCGCCTGGGTCATGCTCCTCGACGGCCGGCGCGACGAGAGCGAGGCCTCGCTCGAGCGAGCGCGCCGCGCAGCCGCGACCCTCCGCTCGGGGCGGAGGCTCCGCGGCTCGGTCGGCCGCGAAGGCGTGCTGCTGCACTGCGTCGTGCCGTGGGACGACGTCGGCTCGGCGCTCGTCCTCGCCCGGCGGGCGCGGCGGACCGCACGGTCCGGCCTTCGGCGCGGGCTCGCGTCGTGGGCGCTCGGGTGGACGTCGTGGTGGAGCGGCGACCTCGAGGAGGCGGCGGCCGCGCTCGGCGACGTCGCCGACGCGCCGCTCCTCGTTCGTCACGCCGCACAGGCGATCCTCTCCCGGATCGAGCTGGAGCGCGGCCGGGAGGAGCGCGCGCTCGACCTCGCGCGCCAGCTCGACCGGAGGCTCCGGCTCGAGCGGCTCGCCGACCTGCCGGAGCTGGGGATGGCGGCGACGGCGCTCGGCGCCGCGGAGGCCGCGATCTCGCCCGGATCCGGCGCGCTCGCGCAGCTCGAGCGCGGCATCCGGCTCCGCCGCGCGTGGGGAAGCCCGCTCGAGACGGCCGACGCGCTCGTCACCGCAGCGCGGCCCGCGGCGGACGTCGCCGGCCGGCGCCAGGCGGCGACGATGCTCGCCGAGGCGCGCCGCCTCGTCGGCGCCTGCGCCGACCCGGGCGTCCTCGCCGAGCGGCTGGGCCGCGTCGAGCGCGAGTTGCTCTCGCCGCCGGACCGGCTGCGGCAGGATCCGGTGCTGAGCGACCGCGAGCTCGCCGTGCTGCGGCTCCTCGCCGGCGGCCTGTCGAAGCGCGAGATCGGCGCCGAGCTCTACCTGCCGTTCACGACCGTCCACAGCGACACGAAGGCGATCTACCGGAAGCTCGGCGTCTCGTCGCGCCTCGAGGCGGTCGCCCGCGCCCACGAGCTCGGCGTCGGATAGCGGTCCGGCCGTCATCGGCTCACGCCGCCGCGGAAGGCGCGATATCCTCCACGGGGCGGGGTGGCCGGCGCGCGGGGCGTCGCGGCCGGAGTCCCGCCGACTCAATCTCGACCAGGGAGACGGCGTGACGTCACGGACGCCCGTCCCGGAAGACCCGGTAACCGTGCTCGACGACCCAACCGCCCTCGACGACCACGTGGCGTCCGACGACGTGCCGTGGACGATGTCCGCGCGCGAGCTGCGGGCCGACCGCGAGGTCGGCAGCCAGCTCCGCCCGCTGCGCCTGGCCGCGCGGCGCCCGACCCGGTCGGAGTCGGCGGTCGCGGTCGCGGCGGTCGCCGCCGCGGCAGGCGCCGCGGCCCTGGCGCTCGCCGGCGGCATCGCGGCGAGCCCGGACGGGTTCGCCTTCATGCTCGCCCTGTACGTCCTCGTCTGCGTCGTCGCCGGGCTCGCGTGGCGCCGCGCCCGTCCGTGGAGCCCGTACGGTCTCGCGCTCGTCGCCTACGGGCTCGCCGCGTCGCTCTACGCGCTCGGGACGACGACGCAGCCGCTCCTGCACAGCCTCGGCGTCCTCCTCGAGATCCCCGGCGCCTTCTTCGTCTTCTGGCTCGTCCTCTCGTTCCCGTCCGCGCGGCTCGACAGCGCGGGGCGCGCCGTGATCGCGCTCGCCGGCGCCGTGTTGCTCGTCGGATGCGTGCCCGCGATCTTCCTGCTGGACACGCTCAGCCCGACGCAGCCGCTCGCGCGCTGCGGCGCCAGGTGCCCGGCGAACCCGCTCCAGCTCGTCGACAACGAGTCGCTCGCGCGCACCTTCGGCCACGTCGACGCGGTCGGCCACGTGATCGTCTACGGGCTGATCCTGACCCTGCTCGCCGTCCGCTTCGCGCGCGCGAGCCGCCCGCGGCGGCGTCTGCTCGGGCCCGTGTACCTGTTCGCCGCGCTGCTGTTCGTCGCGATGGGGGTCTACCAGGCGGGCGTCAACCTGTTCGGAGCGTCGGCGGGCGCGGACAGTCCCGGGGGCTTCGCGCTGACGGCGGCGACGATCCTCTTCCCGTTCGGGTTCATCGCCGCGATCGTCTTCGCGTACGCGTACGTCGGCGCCGCGCTCGCCTCGATGGTCCGGGAGATCGGCGTCAGCTCGTCCGTCACCGGCGTCGAGCGCGTCGTGCGGCAGGTGCTCGACGACCCGAAGGCACAGCTCGCGTTCTGGGTGCCGCGCTCGCGGCGGTACGTCGACCGGCACGGCCGCGGCGTCGTCCTCGACGAGGAGGAGACGTCCACGTGGCGGAGCGTCGCGCGCGACGACGGCGAGCCGACGCTCGCGATCGTCCACGACGCCGCGCTCGACGAGGACCCGGAGCTGATGGACGCGGTCGGCGCCGAGACGATGCTCGCCCTCGAGAACCGCCGGCTCCAGCAGGATCTGCTCGACTCGATCGGCGCGCTGCGCGCCTCGCGCAAGCGCCTCGTCGCGGTGGCCGCGGCGGAGCGCCGGAAGATCGAGCGCGACCTCCACGACAGCGCGCAGCAGATGCTGATCGCGATCCGGATCCAGCTCGAGCTGGCACGCGGCGAGGTCGGGCCGTCGAGCAAGCTCGAGCGGCAGCTGAACCGGATCGCCGCCGACCTCGACCGCGCGCTCGACGAGCTCCGCTCGGTCGCGCACGGGATCTACCCGCCGCTCCTCGCCGAGGAGGGGCTCGCCGCGGCGCTCACCGAGGCCGCGCGGCGCGCCTCCGTCCCCGTCGAGCTCGAGCTCGAGGACGTCGGCCGCCTGCCGGAGGAGATCGAGACGGCCGTCTACTTCTGCTGTCTCGAGGCGCTGCAGAACGCGGCGAAGCACGGCGGCCCGGACGTGGCGGTGACGATGCGCCTCTGGTGGGAGCCGCACCTGCTCCGCTTCTCCGTCTCCGACGACGGCGTCGGCTTCGTCCCGGGGCAGACGCAAGAGCCGACGGGGCTGACGAACATGCTCGACCGGCTCGGCGCGATCGGCGGCCGCATCTCGATCCGCTCCGCTCCCGGCCGGGGCACCGACGTCGACGGTGCGGTGACGGTGAGCCCGTGAGCAAGGCCGAGGCCGGGGAGGCGCAGCCCACGCGCTACCGCATCGTCGTCGCGGAGGACGCGTACCTCGTCCGCGAGGGGATCCGGCAGGTGCTCGCCCAGGAGGACGAGGTCGAGGTGGCCGAGTTCTGCTCCGACCTGTCCTCGCTGCTCCAGGCGGTCGACCGGCACGAGCCCGACGTCGTCGTCACGGACATCCGGATGCCGCCGAGCAACACGGACGAGGGGATCCGCGCCGCCGCGACGCTGCGCGAGAGCCGGCCCGAGATGGGCGTCGTCGTCATCTCCCAGTACGTGAGCCCGCACTACGCGATCAAGCTGTTCGAGGACGGGTCGGCGCGCCGCGCGTATCTCCTGAAGGAGCACGTCGGCCACCGCAACCACCTGATGGGGGCGATCCGCGAGGTCGCATCCGGCGGCTCGGTCGTCGACCCCGCGGTCGTCGAGGTGCTCGTCGAGTCGAGGACGCGCGCGAAGAACTCGCCGCTCGCGCACCTGACCCCGCGCGAGCGCGAGGTGCTCGCCGGCGTCGCGGAGGGAAAGTCGAACGCCGCGATCGCGAAGTCGCTGTTCCTGACGAAGCGCGCGGTCGAGAAGAACATCAACTCGATCTTCGCGAAGCTGGACCTCGCCGACGACACCGACGTCAGCCGGCGCGTCGTCGCGAGCCTGCTGTTCCTCGCCGAGACCGGCACGCCGTTCCAGGGCGCCACCTCGTCCTAGCCCAAGAGTCATTGCGCGGGCGACCATTTGTCGTGCCCGCACGGTGGCGTGTGAAGGAACGGACTGCGACGATTCGCCCTTGCGGCAGGGGGATGTGGAGGATCGGGCCGGCGGCCGACGCCGGGTGCGCGTGCTAGTCGTCGACGACAACGTGCCGTGCCGCCGGGCGGCCGCGGCCGTCGTGCGCCGCGCCGACGGCTTCGAGCTGAGCGGGACGGCGCGGTCGGGCGAGGAGGCGGTGCGGCTGTCGGAGCGCCTCGAGCCGGACCTCGTGCTCCTCGACGTGCGCATGCGCGAGATGAACGGGATCGAGGCGACGCAGCGGATCCTCGCGTTGCGGCCCGAGACCGTCGTCGTGCTCGTCTCGGCGTGGCCGCAGGAGACGACGAGCGGCGCCGCGGCCCGCTGCGGCGCGGCGGCGGCGCTGCCGAAGCACGACCTGAAGCCGAGGGTGCTCGGCGAGCTCTGGGCCCGTCACGGCCACGCGCTCGCGTCCTCGTAGGGCGCCTGCGTATCGGCACCCGAAGCGCGGTCGCGCCCGCGCCCTGGGCGGGGACCGGCGCCCCTGCGACGCTCAGGGCCGTCACCAACGAAACCTGGAGGAGAAGCAGTGTCAAGCATCTCGGCGGCGGACGAGCGCGGCGCGGGCTGGCTCGTCTTCGCGGCCACGGTCATCGGGATCGCCGGCATCTTCAACGTGATCGACGGGATCGTGGCGCTCTCGAAGTCGTCGTTCTACGTCGCAGGCGCGCGCTACATCTTCAGCGACCTGCGCACCTGGGGCTGGATCGTCCTGATCCTCGGCGTCCTGCAGATCCTCGCCGCGTTCGCGATCCTCGGTCGGGCGCAGTGGGCGCGCTGGTTCGGGATCGTCATCGCGGCGCTCGGGGCGATCGCCCAGTTCGGCTTCATTCAGGGGTATCCGTTCTGGTCGATCACGATCATCGCGATCTGCGTCTTCGCGATCTACGGGCTCGCCGTCTACGGTGGTCGCGAGGCTGCCGGCTGAGCGGGCGCGTGCAGGAACTGGGTCACGGCCCGCCGATGAACGTCCCGCCGCGGGGGCGTCCTCCGCGGGCTCTCGGCGGGCTCGTGGCCCGGACCGTCGTCACGGTGCTCGCGGCCGCGGTCGTGGCCGGTGTGGGGGCCGGCCTCGCGGCCGCGGACACCGTGACCGACACGACGGCGACGGAGACCTCGGCGGCGACGGAGACGACAGCGCCGGCGCAGACGACCGTCACCGTCACCGAGTCACAGACGACGACCGTCCAGGCGACGCTCGGTCCGACCGCGACGGCGACGACGGTCACCCCGGCGACGACCGCGGAGACGACGAGCGGCTCGAGCGGGGGCGGCCTGCCGACGTGGGCGATCGTGCTGATCGTCGTCGCCGGGATCGGCCTCGTCGCGGCGATCGCCTATCTGCTCGGACGCGGGCGGAAGAGCGCCGACAGTGAGCTCGACGGCCGCCGGCGCATCCTCGACGCCGCCGTCTCCAGCGCCGTCGCCTCCGGGTGGACGGTCGAGAGCACGAGCGGCCTCGGCGCGGTCATCCGTCGCAACGGCGATCGCGCCGTGCTCAGCGTCGACGAGCACGGCCAGATCGTCCGCCGCCCGCTGGAGGGCGACGAGCCGGCACCGTAGACTAGGCTCGCAGCACCGACCCGGAGGTGAGATCGATGGCGCACTCGTTCGTTGTCGGCGGTTTCTTCGACCAGGGGTTCCTGCACTCGCTGATCATGCTGGCGCTCGCGTTCCTCTGGGGCTTCGCGCTCTACGACCTCTTCACGCGGCCGCTGCCGCGCGTGAAGCGGGTCGCGTGGCTGCTGATCATCATCCTCATCCCGTTCCTCGGCGCGATCATCTACCTCATCACCCGTCCCGAGCCTGCGTACTCGGGCAGCGACGAGCGAGCCGGGATGACGCAACAGGGCGAGCAGGACCGCCGGATCACGGAGATCCAGCACACCGGCATCTAGGAAGACCCCGCCGGCGTCGCGATCCGGGTGTAGGACTTCGCGGCCGCAGCGAGAACCTCCCGTCGTGGACACCGGTTCGGACGCGGCCGGCGCCGGACCGGGTTTGCGGCCCGGTGACGTCGCCGCCCTCAGGGGCTACTTCCGTCCGCCTGCGGCCGTACGCGACCTCGGGCGGACGTCGTGGCTCCTGCTCGGCGCCGTCGGGCTGCTGGCCGTCGCCCTCTGGGTGACGGGCAAGGCGTCGGGGATCGTCCTGCCGGTGCTCGTCGGCTTCCTCACCGCGTGCGTCGCCTCGCCGGTGGTGAACTGGCTCGAGCGCCGCGGCTGGAAGCGCGGTTGGGGCGCGGTCGTCGTCGTCGTCGCGCTGCTCGCCCTCGCCGTCGTCGTCGGCCTGCTCGTCATCGGCGGCATCTCTGCGCAGTCGGACCAGATCGCCTCCCAGGCCGGGAAGGCGCTCGACAAGGCGCAGTCGTGGCTGAAGAGCCTCGGCGTCGACTCGTCGGGGAGATCGAAGGCGGCGTCGGGCACGTCGGCGGCGGTCTCGTCGGGAAGCCACACGTTCATCCACGGGCTCGTCGGCGCGGTGCAGGGGATCGCGTCGGTCGCGTTCTTCGTCTCGTTCACGTTCTTCTCGCTCTTCTTCCTGCTGAAGGACGGGCCGATGATGCGCCAGTGGATCAGCCGACGGATGGGCGCGCCGATGCCGGTGGCGCTGACGATCACCGGCGAGCTCGTCCAGTCGATGCGCCGCTACTTCCTCGGCGTGACGATCGTCGCCGCGTTCAACGCCGTCGTCGTCACCCTCGGCGCGCTCCTGCTCGGCGTGCCGCTCGCGGGGACGATCGGCGTCGTCACGTTCGTCACGGCGTACATTCCGTTCATCGGCGCGTTCGTCGCCGGCGCGTTCGCCGTCATTCTCGCGCTCGGCGCGAAAGGCGCCGGGATCGCGCTCGTCATGCTCGTGATCGTCATCCTCGCGAACGGGCTGCTCCAGAACATCGTCCAGCCGATCGCGATGGGCGCGACCCTCGCCATCCATCCACTCGTCTCGCTCGTCGTCACGATCTCGGCGGGAGCGTTGTTCGGGATGGGCGGCCTGATCCTCGCGGCGCCGCTCACGTCGGCGATCACGCACATCGTGCGCGAGCTGTCCGCAGCGCGGGCCGGCGCCGCACCCGCCGTCCAGTAGTGCGCGCTTCCTGGCGCGGGCGGGCGGCCGGTGATCGGATCAGGGCGATGAGGGGTACGCGAATCCTCGGCGGCGCCGCCGTCGCGGCGGTCCTCGTCGCTGCAGGGTGCGGCTCGAGCAGCACCACGACCGCGACGGACACCTGGGCGACCGGCGTCTGCACGGCGATCACGACGTGGCAGAGTCAGCTGACGTCGATCGAGAACACCGTCAAGAGCGGCGCCGTCACGAAGGACTCGATCAACTCGGCCGTCACCCAGGCGAAGGACGCGACGGACGAGCTCGCCAAGAGCCTGAAGAAGCTCGGGAAGCCGGACACGCAGTCCGGCCAGCAGGCGAAGCAGGACGTGCAGAGCCTCTCCGACGAGCTGTCGAAGGGCGTGAAGACGATCCAGGACGCCGTCAAGGGGGCATCCGGCGCCGCCGAGACGCTCTCGGCCGTCTCGACCGCGACCGGCACGCTCGCGACCATGGTCACCCAGGTCTCGACGACGATCAGCGACCTCCAGAGCCTCGACCCGCAGGGCGAGCTCGAGCAGGCGTTCACGAAGTCGAGCGCCTGCAAGCCGCTGCTCGGCTCGTAGCGGCACCCGGCGGCAGGTCGAGCCCGCCTCCTTGCCGACGCAGGGTCCCGTCGGCGATCCTGTGAGCGGAGGGGGAGCTGCCGGATGGAGATTGGCAAGCCGCAGCGGAAGTACACGATCGAGCCGATCCGCGACCCGATCCCGCGGCGCACGCGCGAGGAGCCGGGGCGGCGGCGGCCGACCGTTCCGGCCCCGAGCGAGCCCGCCCGGCGCAAGTGAACGGAGCGCCGGACTATCTCGAGCCCGTCGAGGGCTGGCGGGTCTGGCGGGTCGGCTCGCACGAGGGGCAGGTCGTCCTCCAGAGCGTCTTCGTCGACGCCGTGTGGGCGCCGGGCGTCGCGCTCGAGGCGCGCTGCGAGCACCGGCGGCGCTCGCTCTGGCGTCCCTGGCGCGTGGTCACGAGCGAGCACCCGGCGCCCGAGGAGCAGTGCAGCTGCGGCATCTACGCCGCGTCGACCCGCTCCGCTGCGCGCCGGTATCTCGGCGTCCCGTCGCCCGTCGGCACCGGGATGCGCGTGATCGGGAAGGTCGCGCTCTGGGGCGACGTGGTCGAGTCCGAGAGCGGCTGGCGCGCCTCGATGGCGTACCCGGCGCAGCTGTACGTGCCGATCCCGATGGAGCACGCGCGGCGGTCGCTGCGGCGGCGCGCGGTCGTGGACGAGGTCGCGGTCGGGCTCGAGAGCTACGGCGTCCCGGTCGAGCTTGTCGCGGGCGAGCCCGGGGAGAGCATCCTCAGCGCCCTCTCGTGGTAGCCGCCCGCGGGATGCGGGCTCGCCCGTCACTCACGCGTGCGCTTCCTGTCGTCGCGCCCGCCCAGCTGCCACGCTCCCGCTCCATGAGGTCTCAGCTTCGGTGCGCGCAGCTCGAGCTTGTGACACCGCCGGCGTCGACGGTCGCCGGCGTCGAACACGAGCTCGCTGCCGCGCGCCGAATCGTGGCCGGGCGCCCGCGGGGGCTTCTCCGCCTCGCGGCGCTCGGCATCGCGGCCCTGGCGCTCCTCCCGGCCGCCGCCTCCGCCGCGCCGGCGCGCCACGCCACCGACTTCAAGGTGCTCTGGGTGACGGTGACGCCCGGCGGGCTCTACGTCTCGCAGGATCACGTCGGCGCGACGGAGTACACGCTCGACCTCCACAACGTCGGCGCGTACGCGGCACGGTTTCAGATCGGCGCGCCCGGCTCGAAGCTCGTCGACGTGACGCTGAAGCCGAACGCGTGGCGCTTCCCGCGCGTGACGTTCATGCCGGGGAAGACGTACGCGATCAAGGTGACGACGGGGCCGGGCGCAACGGCCTACGCCGCGTCGATCCCCGCGCAGTAGCCACGGCCCAACCCGTCTGGGGCTCGTGGCACACAGCCTCGAGCTTGACGCCGTCAGGATCGAGCCGGTACGTCGCGCACGGGCCGCGAGGACACACTTGAACACGCAGAGAGCGTATGGTCGGGCACGTGGAAGATCTCTTCGCGCCCTTCGCCGAGCGCTACGACCGCTCGCTCGGGGAGATGGGAGAGTCGTCGAAGATCGATCCGGTCGTCGAAGTGCTCGCCGCGCTCGCGGGCGACGGACGAGTGCTCGAGTTCGCGATCGGCACCGGCCGGATCGCCCTGCCGCTCGCGGCGCGCGGCGTGCCGGTCGCGGGCATCGACCTCTCGGAGCCGATGGTCGCCGAGCTCCGGAAGAAGCCGGGCGGCGACGAGATCCCGGTGACGATCGGGAGCATGACCTCGACGCGCGTCGAAGGCTCGTTTCGGGTCGTCTACCTCGTCTACAACACGATCGGCAACCTCGTCTCGCAGGACCTCCAGGTCGAGTGCTTCGGGAACGCTGCCGGGCACCTCGAGCCCGGCGGCTGCTTCGTGATCGAGCTGGAGGTGCCCGCGCTCCGGCGGCTGCCGCCCGGCGAGCGGTTCGTCGTCTTCTCTGCGACCGAGCGCCACGGCGGCATCGACGAGTACGCGCCGGCGACGCAGACGCTGGTGTCGCACCACTACGGCTCGACGGGCCACTCGTCGATGCCGTTCCGGTACGCGTGGCCCGCCGAGCTCGATCTGATGGCGCGGCTCGCGGGGATGCGCCTGCGCGAACGTTGGGCGGACTGGGATCGCACGCCGTTCACGGACGAGAGCACCAAGCACGTCTCGGTCTGGGAGAAGGCCCAGCCGCCACTCTGTTCATGATCGCCGTGGGCATCACCCGATCTCGGTCTCCACGAGCGACCTTCCGCAGGAGCGGAGAGCGGGCCGGGAGTCGATCGTTGCCTGGGCCGGCGTCCGGGAATGTCACCCGAGCAGGGTGGTCTACGGGGTCTGCAGCCGGATCGAGTGCATGATCGCGGCGAGCTGGCCGTTGTGTGCCTGACACTCGTTGATCCCGCAGTAGATGGTGAAGACCAGGAAGACCTTGCGGCCGTTGTCGGTCATCGCCTTGCGGTCAAGCGTGTACTGCCGTAGGTAGCCCTGCGCCGCCGAGTCGCACTGACCCTTGTCCGCATACACGCGCTCCGTCTGGCGCCACATCGTCCCGACCGGCAGGGTCAGGTAGGTGTCGCCGATCTGGCGCCGCCTTCCGGGGTTTTCGTACCCCCATACGTCGCGACAGCCGGAGTAGGACGCATGAGCTCTGATGTCGGCGAGCGTGGTGCCGCTCGGCTCCAGGTCGGCACTGACCGACCACCAGACGCTCGTGCCATGCATGGGGTCGTTCGCCGATGGAGCCCAGGTGGTCTTCACCTGCCAGTCGGACGGGAACAGCATCGTCAGCGTTCCCGGCGAGGCGACCTTCAACGGCGGTGCCGCGGGCATCGTGTACCGCTTGAACGACGACGAGGCTCCAGCCAGCGAGGCACCAAAGAACAAGGCTACGAGCAATCCGGCCACCGCAGACACGACTCGTACCTGCATGTTGACCCTCCTCGTACGCGGCTCAACGACGAGCTTCCGACTCCGATGACCGCTTCCCATCAGGGCGTCCTCTGACCTGCGCCGATGAGGTCGACCTGGTCTGGGCCAGTGTCCGGAAGTGTCACCCGAGCCTTGCGGTGTCCGCTCTGAGGCGTTAAATCGGCGGCGATGGCCGTTGTGGCGGAACCGCTTCGATTCGTGACTGCGCCGGACGGGCGCGAAGTCGCGTTTGCGGTCTGGGGCGATCCAGCGGGGTTCCCGGTACTGCGGTTGCACGGGACGCCCGGCTGCCGGCTCATGCGCTGGCGGGACGAAGAGGTGTACGGAAGGCTCGGCGTTTGCTTCGTGACCCACGACCGGGCCGGCTACGGTCGCTCTACGAGACTGCGAGGACGGCGGGTCGTCGACGACGTCGACGACGTTCGCCTGATCGCGGACGAGCTCGGCTTCGAGCGGTTCGGGGTAAGCGGAGGGTCAGGAGGCGGTCCGCACGCGCTCGCCTGCGCCGCCCGTCTCCCGGACCGCGTGATCCGAGCATCGTGCGCGGTCGGACTTGCGCCGTTCGGGCCGCCGGGGCTGGACCACGACGCCTGGTTCGCCGGGATGGACCCCGGGAACGTCGGGGAGTTCGGGGTTGCGCTCGAGGGGGAGGAAGCGCTCGTCCCGTTCCTGGAGCGCATGCAGGCGCGGTACGAAGCCAAGGTCGCCGCCGATGACTCGAACTTCCTCGAGGACTACGACGTCAGCGAGTCCGACCGTGCACAGATGGCGCGGCCCGAGTTCACGCAGACGCTCCGCGAAACGATCCTCGAGCATGCGGTGAACGGCGTCGACGGCTGGGTGGACGACATGCTCGCACTCACCGGACCCTGGGGATTCGACGTCTCGGAGATCACGGTGCCGGTGCTCATCCGATACGGCGCGTCGGACGTCCTCGTTCCGCCGGGCCACGGCGCGTGGCTCGCGGCGCACGTCCCGGGCTGCATCGCGACGATCGACGACGCCGGGCACCTCGGCCGCGATCCGGTCGAAGAGATCGCAGAGGGCGTGCGCTGGCTCCGCGACGGGACGCCACCCGCCTGAAGAGACGAGTGCGTGTCTCGGCCACGCTTGCTTGGGCCAGCGTCCGGGAATGTCACCCGAGCGCGTGCGGCTAGCGCTGGTTCCATGCCTTATGAACGAACTCCAGGCGGTTGCCATCGAAGTCGGCGACATTGGCGGCGTAGTAGCCGGCGGCGAAGTATGTCCGGTCTGCCGGCCCGCCTCCATCGATGCCACCGGCATTGATTGCCGCCGCGTAGGCGGCATCGACAGCTTCGTTGGCGTCGCACACGATGCCGAGATAAAGGCCCGTCTCGCCGGGTTTGCGTTGGCGCAGCCAGATGCTTGATCCGACTCCAGTGCCGGAGGCGTACGCGTCGTCGCCAAGCCCGAAGAGGTCTGGAACGTCGACGGGGCCGAACGCCGCGTCATAGTTCCCGATCTCACGCCAGCCAAGTGGCTGTAGTGCCTCGCGATAGAAGGCGAGCGACTTCTTGACGTCCGTGACGGAGATGTAGACGTGATCGATCATGTCGAATGCTCAGTCCCCTGGCGGCGACGGTGCGTAAAGCATCGAGCCCAGTCTTGCGTATCTTCCGATCGAGCAAGTCCTTCATTCGAGGCATTCCCATCTCGCCTGGGCCAGTGTTCGGGAATGACGCCTGAGCGGGATGGCGCGCTGGGAGGATTTGCTGGTCAGGCGCGCGAGAGAAAGAGCCGGCGAATCAGCGCGCGGTCCGGAACTTCGCGGGCTTCAAGATCCTCGAAGACAGACGAGTCGTCGTACTCGACGGCGAGGTGACGGATCTGAATAGCGCCTAGGTGCAGCTCGGCGACCGCTGCTCGAGCCTCTGGTACCCCGTTGCAGCCCAGGGAGCCAGGGTTCACATACCGCCGGCTTCCGACCCCATCGAGCGGCTGGTGATCATGACCGAAGAACACGATGTCAGCGCGGCGTTCCGAGAACATGGAATCGAGGTCGGCAATCGTCGTGTTGCGACCCGGAGGTGCCCACCTTGAATCGAGTTCCGCAACAGTCGTGTCGTGATCCGCAGGCGCAGACGATGCGTCACGCCTTCTGCCGTAATGAGTGAACAAGACGATGCGACCTTCCACTTCCCGTGTGATCTCCCACGGCCAGGCTGCGACGATTGCTCGTAACGACGGATCGAGCTGCTCATGCACCCACCGCTGATGAGCCAACTCACCTTCGCTGTACGGCCAGTCTGCGAGCCCGAACGCGAAATAGCTGTCGTGGTTCCCCATCACCAACTCAACGCCACGGTTCAGGAGGAGATCGAGACACTCGGCGGGATGCGGGCCGATCCCAATCGCATCGCCTGTGTGGACGACGAAATCGCACTGTTCAGCATCGAGCGCCACAAGTGCTGCCGCCAGCGCGGGCAGGTTGGCGTGCGCATCAGTCACGACCCCGAATCTCACGTGGCTAAGCCTAGGTCGTCACACGTGCTGGGCTGGGCCAGCGTCCGGGAATGTCACCCGAGGCGCTGGGCTATTCGTCGGTTAGGAACCGGCGCTCCTCTTCGTACTGCTTCCGCCGGGCTCCGTCGATCTCCTGGAGTGACTTGAGTCTCAGCGGCAGGAGTAGCCGAAGCCAGAGTGGCCGCCACGGGTACTTCCTCTCGCCCGGCGGCGGGATGTAATTGACGGGCGGCGGCGGCGGGTGCGACAACGGGCCTCGATTGTCGCAGACGGGCTACCGCTCACTCGCCTGGGCCAGCGTCCGGCAATGTCACCCGAGCGAGGCATCGGAGCCCGCCTAGAATCGAGGCTATGGGCGTCCTTGCCGACTTCGTGGCGATAGTGGGTGTTCCGTTTGCGGCCGCTGCCGCACTCGGTACCGTGCACGTGCGCCGGATTGCGAGGCTCGCAATGATTGCGTCGGTGCCCGTCTGCCTGGCAGTACTCCTTTACCTCGGGAATCCCTACAGCCTGGACGAGGTGGGCGTCGGGGTAATCGCCTTCCTCGTGGCCTTGGGGTGGGTGTCTGGCTTCGCGGCCTCGCCCAGCATCCGCCGACTCTGGCGGGCGACGACCCGGCTCGTTAGGCCGACCTAGGCAGCCCATCTTCGCCTGGGCCAGCGTGCTCTCGCCTGGGAGCGCCCGCTCGGGTCGCGCTCCGTGCCCGCGGCGGCTAGTGGCCGCCGAGCTCGCGGCGGGGAATCTCGACGAACCAGTAATAAAAGAGGAGTCCGCCGAGGACGGCGCCGCCGAGGACGATGGCGTAGCAGACGAGCGTCCAGAACAGCTCGATTCCGTTTCCCATCTGTGCGAGGTTATCGCAGTGGGCGGCGCTGACGCCATCACCGGCGGCCGGATCGCCTGGCTGGGCCACGCCACCGTGCTGATCGAGCTCGACGGGGTGCGGGTGCTCACCGACCCGGTGCTGCGCCGCCGGCTCGCGCACCTCGAGCGGGCGGAGGCGGTCGCAGACGACGCGCTGCCGCCGCTCGACCTCGTCCTCGTCTCGCACGTCCACTACGACCACCTCGACCGGCCGTCGCTGCGGCGGCTCGGGAGGCGCGCTGCGCTCGTCGCGGTGCCGGCGGGCGCCGCGCGCCTGGTCCGCGGAACGGGCGTCGGCGAGGTCGTCGAGCTCGCCGAGGGCGCGCAGCTCGAGGTCGGCGCGGTCCGCGTGCGCGCGACGCACGCGGAGCACGCGGCGACGCGACGGATGCTCGCGCGCGACGTCCCGTCGCTCGGCTTCGTCGTCGAAGGCTCGCGCCGCGTCTACTTCGCGGGCGACACGGACCTCTTCGACGGGATGACCGGGCTCGCGGACGGGCTCGACGTCGCGCTGCTCCCGGTCGCGGGCTGGGGTCCGACCCTTCCACCCGGCCATCTCGATCCGGCCGGCGCCGCCGAGGCGGTCCGGCGGCTGCGGCCGCGCGTCGCGATCCCGATCCACTGGGGGACGCTGAAGCCGCTCTACCGGCGGACGCCGTACTCGGACGACGCGCCGGAGCAGTTCGCCGCGCGCGTCCGCGAGGTCGCCCCCGGCGTCGAGGTGCGCGTCCTCCGCGTCGGGGAGAGCACGACGATCTAGCGCCCGCGCAGCAGCCGCCAGCCCATGACGAGGATGACGAGCAGCGCGATCGCGGTCGCGACCGCGTAGCTGACGAGCGCGATGTGCCGGATCGGCGCGAGCGAGCCGGACGTGCCGACGGTGGCCGCGATCGCGGAGCCGATCAGCACGCCGACGATGATCATCGCCACCGCCCCGAGCCGCGCCATGCGGCCGACCCGGTCGAGCTGGAGGTCGAGATCCGACGTGTCGAGCTTCACCTCGAACTTGCCGGAGCGGAGCTGCTTGATCCACAGCGCGGCGATCTCCTGCGCCGAGGGGAGGTTCTGCGCCGCCTGTCGCGCGGCGAGCATCGCCTCCTTACGCGCGTAGCCGACGACGGCGTCCTTCGTCACCGCCTGCTCGACGAGCTCGCGCGTCATCGTCGTCGCCTTCTCGACGAACGTCGCCGACACGCCCGGCGGGTAGAGCACCCTCGTGAACTCCTCCGCCTGCGTCATCGCCTTCATCGCGAGCGACAGTTCCGGATCCGGCCGCAGCCCGTGCTCGCGGAGCAGGTCGAGGGCCACGGCCATGATCCGGGCGAACTCGAGCTTCTGGCCCTCCTCGACGTCCATCAGCGGCGTGATCCGCTGCTCGAAGTCGCGGTCGAAGGCGCGGCCGTCCACGGTCGCGCCGCGGCCCGTGTCGATCGGCTGGCTGATGCCGCGCAGCGCCTGCGAGAGCGCGAGCGGGTCGCGACGGCCGGCGGTGGTGAGGAGGTTGATGAGGTTGAAGCGCTGCTTCAGCGTCAGCGTCCCGACCATCCCCGTGTCGAGGAAGGTGAGGACGCCCGTGTCGAGGCTGACGACGACGTTGCCCGGATGCGGGTCGGCGTGGAAGAAGCCGTCGATCAGCAGCATCTTGATCGAGGCGCGGACGGCGGCGTCGGCGATCGCCACCGTGTCGAGGCCGGCGGCGACGATGTCGTCGCGGTGCGTCGCCGACACGCCGTCGATGAACTCCATCGTGATCACGCGTCGGCTCGAGAGCGGTCGGATGATCTCGGGAATGTGGACACCCTCGATCCCGGCGAGGTTCTGCGCGAGGCGCCGCGCGTTGTACGCCTCGATCGTGTAGTCGAGCTCGAGCAGCAGCGTCCCGCCGAACTCGACGACGACCTGCTCGAGCCCGATGTCGCGTGCCGACGCAGAGCGCCGCTCCATCGTGTGCGCCGCGCGGCGGAGGATCTGCAGGTCGGACGTGACCTTGCTCTCGATGCGCGGCCGCTGCACCTTGACGACGACCTCGCGTCCGTCCTCGAGCGTCGCGCGGTGGACCTGCGCGAGCGACGCGGCGGCGAGCGGCGTCGGGCTGAACGACGCGTACAGCCGCTCGGGCGGGGCGCCGAGCTCGGACTCGATCACCTCACGCGCCTCGTCCGGCGAGAACGGCCTGACCTGGCTCTGGAGCTTCGCCAGCTCCTCCTCCCACGCCTGCGGCATCGAGCTCGCGCGGCTCGAGACGATCTGCCCGAACTTCACGTACGTCGGGCCGAGCTCCTGGAGGGCGAGCCGGACCTTCACCGGGGTCGGCAGGCGCTCGACCGGCTGCGGCTGCCGGTACAGCCAGGTCTGCATCCAGCGCCGGAAGTCGCCGAGCGATCCCCGGTCGAACGCCGCGTCCGTCCCGTAGCGCATGAACACCTCGTAGATCTGGAGCGTGCGCGCTCGCTCGCGGAGCTTCTCGCGCTGCGTCTGACGCCTCACGTCGCCGGCCTGTCGTTCACGATCGGCGGGGTGAGGCCGAGCAGGTTGTCGAGGAGGAAGCTGATCAGCCCGAGCAGGACGCCGCCGGTCAGGTAGCCCCAGAAGCCCTGCACGTGGAGCGAGTGCGGGAAGAGCAGGTCGAGGAGCCAGAACATCAGCATGTCGACGAGGATGACGACGAGCCCGAACGACTCGAGCAGGAGCGGCAGGGCGACGTACTGGAGGACCGGTTTGACGAAGGCGTTGAGGACGCCGAACACGGCGCCGACGAGGAGATAGCCGAGCACGGGCCGGGTCGCGGTGACGTCGACCTTCGGCAGGACGGCGACGGTCAGCGCGACCGCGAGCGCGTTCAGGGGGATGCGGACGAGTGCGACGCGGAGGTTGACGGTGCGCCGCGGCATGACGGGCGCGGGCGCGACGACGGGTCGCCGGTCGATCTCGGCCACGGGTCCATCGTCGTGCCCTCGCGGCCGGCCGCCCTCATCCCGACGGGGTGATCCGCGCCGGCGCCGGGACGACGCCGGACCAGGGCTCGGCCGGGGTGGGAGAGAAGCGGGGCGCGGCGCGGCGGCGCGCGCCCCGCGCGTTGCCGCTACGCGACCGCTGCCTTCTCGCCGGCGTGGGCGGGCTCGTCGGCCGTGCGCCCCGGCGGGATCGCGAGCATGGGGCACGTCGCCGTGTGCAGGAGGCCGCGGGCGACGCTGCCGAGGACCGCCGACTTGAAGCCGCCGTGACCGTGCGTGCAGAGGACGATCAGGTCGGCGTCGACGTTCGCCGCCGCGCGGGCGATCAGCTCCGCGACGTCCTCGGTCCCGCTCGCCACGGTCAGCTCCGCCTCGAACCCCTCCGCCTTCAGATCGGCGACCTGCTGCTCGATCTTCTCGCGGATGTCGGGCTCGTCGGCGAGGAGCGGCGCACCGCCGAAGCGGCCGTGCAGCAGCTCGTTTGCGTGGACGGCGACGATGCGCGAGCCGTGCACGCGGGCGAGCTCCGTGACGTGGGGGAGCGCGCGGTCGGCCAGCTCGGAACCGTCCGTCGCCCAGACGATCGTCTCGAACATTCCGTGTCCTTTCTTCCGGTGAGCCGAGTCTCGCCCACGCCGGCCCCGCCGCCATCCGGACGCGCCCGGATCGCGAGTACCGAGGAGCCCGCGACGGCCGACGGGCGCGGGACGATACGGCGACCCGCGCATGCCGTCCCTCTCGACGCCGCTGCTCGTGCTCGTCTTCCTCGTCGCCGCCGGCGCGACGTGGGTCGCCGGCGTCGCGCTCTCGCGGTCGACGGACGCGCTCGACCGCCGCTTCGGGCTCGGCGACGCGCTCGGCGGCGTCATCCTGCTCGCGATCGCCGGCACGCTGCCGGAGCTGGCGATCACCGTCTCGGCGGCGGCGAAGGGCAACCTCGACCTCGCCGCCGGCAACCTGATCGGCGGGATCGCGGTGCAGACGATGGTGATCGTCCTCTGCGACTTCGCGGTCTCGCCGACGCAGTCGCTCTCGTATCTCGTCGGCTCGCTCCTGCCCGTGCTCGAGGGGTCGATCGTCGTGTTCGTCGTCGCCGGCGCGGCGATGGGAGCGCTCCTGCCCGCGTCGGTCGCCATCGGCCCGGTCAGTCCGGCGTCGCTCCTGATCGTCGTCGCGTGGATCGGCGGCGTCGCCGTCCTCAACCGCGTGCGCAAGGCGCCCGGGTGGGAGGTCGAGATGCCCGGGAGCAGCCCGGGGAGGCGGCACCGGCGCCAGCGCCATCCGCAGGAGCGTCCGACGCCGATGACCGGCTCCACCCGCACGGGCATCACCGTGTTCGCGATCGCGAGCGCGATCACGCTCGTCGCCGGCGTCGCTCTCGAGTGGACCGGGAACACGCTCGCCGACCGGGCCGGGATCAACGGCGTCATCTTCGGCGCCACCGTCCTGGCGACGGCCACGGCGCTGCCGGAGATCAGCTCCGGCCTCGCCGCCGTCCGGCTCGGCGACCATCAGCTCGCCGTCGCCGACGTCTTCGGCGGCAACGCCTTCCAGGTCTGCCTCTTCCTCGTCGCCGACCTCGTCGCCGGCCATCCCGTGCTCCCGACCGCGGGGCGCCTCGACGGCTGGCTCGCGGGCCTCGGGATCGCCGTGACGATCGTCTTCACCTTCGGGGTGATCGTCCGCCCGCGACGCTGCTTCGGCCGGCTCGGAATCGACTCGATCGTCGCCACCGTCGTCTTCGCCCTCGGCGTCGCCGGGATGTTCGCCCTGCCGCACTGACGGTCCGACTCCTTGTAAGGTCGCCCCATGCTGACCCTCGACGAGCTGCGCGCCGATGTCGAGAGCGGGGCGGTCGACACGGTGATCGCGGCGTTCACCGACATGCAGGGCCGACTGATGGGCAAGCGCCTCCATGCGGAGTTCTTCCTCGAGGAGCTCGACGCCGGTCACGAGGTCGAGGGCTGCAACTACCTCCTCGCCCTCGAGATGGAGATGAACCCCGTCCCGGGGTACGCGCTCGCGAGCTGGGAGAGCGGCTACGGCGACTTCGGGCTCCAGCCCGACCTCGGCTCGCTGCGCCGTGTCCCGTGGCACGAGGCGACCGTGCTCGTCCTCTGCGACGTCGTCGGCCACGACGGGCGGCCGGTGGCGCCGTCGCCGCGGCAGCTGCTGAAGGCACAGGTCGAGAAGGCACGTGCGATGGGCTACGAGCCGATGGTCGGCTCCGAGCTCGAGTTCTTCCTCTTCCGCGACAGCTACGAGGACGCGCGCGCGAAGCGCTTCCGCGACCTGACGCCGTCGGTGCCGTACATCATCGACTACCACATCCTCGGCGCGGGCTACGACGAGCCGTTCCTCCGCGAGGTGCGCAACTCGATGGCCGCGGCCGGCATGCGTGTCGAGAGCTCGAAGGGCGAGGCGTGGCCGGGCCAGCACGAGATCAACTTCCGCTTCGCCGGCGCCCTCAAGGCCGCCGACGACCACGTCGTCTACAAGACCGGCCTGAAGGCGCTCGCGTACCAGCACGGGCTGTCGGTGACGTTCATGGCCAAGCCGGACCATACGTGGGTCGGGTCGTCGTGCCACATCCACTCGAGCCTGTGGCAGGACGGGAACGCGGCGTTCGCGGGCGAGTCCGACGTCTTCAAGCACTACCTCGCCGGGCAGATCGCGTGCGCGGCGGAGCTCGCGATCTTCGTCGCCCCGACGGTCAACTCGTACAAGCGGTTCGCCGCCGCGAGCTGGGCGCCGACGACGCTCGCGTGGGGCTACGACAACCGCACCTGCGGCTTCCGCATCGTCGGGCACGGCTCGTCGCTGCGCGCGGAGACGCGGATTCCCGGCGCCGATGCGAACCCGTACCTCGCCTTCTCGGCGCTGATCGCCTCCGGGCTGTACGGGATCGAGCACGAGCTGCAGCTCGGCCCGGCGTTCGAGGGCAACGCCTACGAGTCGGACGTCGAGCGCTTCCCGCCGGCGCTCCGCTACGCGATCCAGGAGCTCGAGCGCGGGACGATGGCGCGCGAGGCGTTCGGCGACGAGGTCGTCGACCACTACCTGACCTACGCGCGCACCGAGCAGCGCCTCTTCGACGAGGTCGTCACCGACTACGAGCGCGAGCGGCTCTTCGAGCGGGGATGAGCCGGCCGCTCATCGGCATCACGACGTACGTCGAGCCGGCGAGCTGGGGCCACTGGCAGCTCGACGCCGCGCTCATCCCCTACGACTACGTGCGCAGCGTCGAGCAGGCCGGCGGGCGCGCGCTGCTCGTGCCGCCGAGCACGGACGCGGTGGACGAGACGCTCGACGCGCTCGACGGGCTCGTCCTCTCCGGCGGCGCGGACGTCGACCCGGACAGCTACGGCGCCGACGTGCATCCGGAGACGAGCGGGACGCGGCCCGAGCGCGACGCGGGCGAGCTGGCGCTGCTCCAGGCGGCGCTCGCGCGCGACATGCCGGTGCTCGCCGTCTGCCGCGGCTTCCAGATCCTCAACGTCGCACGCGGCGGCGACCTCGAGCAGCATCTTCCCGACGCGGTCGGGCACGAGCAGCACCGAGAGGTGAAGGGCGTCTTCTCGGAGCACGCCGTGCGCATCGAGGACGGCTCCCGGCTCGGCGGACTGCTCGGCGGCGAGCACGCGCCGGTGAAGTCGCACCATCACCAGGGCGTCGGCCGCGTGGGGGAGGGGCTGCACGAGGTGGCGTGGGCCGAGGACGGGACGGTCGAGGGGCTCGAGGATCCGCAGCGGCGGTTCGCGCTCGGCGTGCTCTGGCACCCGGAGGCGGGCGAGGACGCACGGCTGTTCGAGGCGCTCGTCGCGGAAGCGGACGCATATAGAAAGGAGCACCGGTCGTGACCGTCGTCGTCAACCCGGCGACCGAGGAGACGCTCGCCGAGCTCGAGTCCGCAGGCGTCGCGGAGACGGACGAGGCCGTCGCGCGTGCGCGCGCGGCGTTCCCGGCGTGGCGGGCGGTCGCGCCGAGCGACCGCGCGCGGCTGCTGCGCCGGCTCGCGACGCTCGTCGAGGAGCACCACGAGGAGCTGTCGCGGATCGAGTCGCGCAACGTCGGCAAGCCGATCGCCGGCGCGCGCGGCGAGGTCGGGATGGTGGCGCAGGTCTTCCACTTCTATGCGGGCGCGGTCGACAAGCATCACGGCGAGACGATCCCGGTCGCCGGCGGCGTCGACCTGACGTTCCGCGAGCCGCTCGGCGTCGTCGGGCTGATCACGCCGTGGAACTTCCCGCTCAACATCGCGTCCTGGAAGCTCGGGCCTGCGCTCGCGTGCGGCAACACCGTCGTGCTGAAGCCCGCCGAGCTGACGCCGCTGTCGGCGCTGCGGCTCGGAGAGCTCGCGCTCGAGGCCGGCATCCCGGAGGGCGTCGTCAACGTCGTCGTCGGCAAGGGCTCCGTCGTCGGGCAGCGGCTGATCGAGCATCCGGACGTGGCGAAGATCGGCTTCACCGGCTCGACCGAGGTCGGACAGCAGGTGATGCGCGGCGCCGCCGGGACGATCAAGCGCGTCACGCTCGAGCTCGGCGGCAAGTCCGCGAACGTCGTCTTCGCCGACGCGGACCTCGAGCGGGCCGCCGGCGCGGCGCCGTATGCCGTCTTCGACAACGCGGGCCAGGACTGCTGCGCGCGCTCGCGCATCCTCGTCGAGCAGAGCGCGTACGACCGGTTCGCGGAGCTGCTCGTCGCGGCGACGCGCGGCGTCAAGGTCGGCGACCCGGAGGACGACGAGACGGAGATGGGCCCGCTCATCTCGGCCGCGCACCGCGAGACGGTCGCGTCGTTCGTCGAGACCGAGCCGCTCTTCCGCGGCGACGCTCCCGACGGGCGCGGCTTCTGGTACCCGTGCACGCTCGTCGAGGCGCGGCCGGGCGACCGGATCGCCCGCGAGGAGGTGTTCGGCCCGGTCGCGGCGCTGATCCCGTTCGCGGACGAGGCCGACGCGATCCGGATTGCGAACGACTCGGACTACGGGCTGTCCGGGTCGATCTGGACGCGCGACGGCGGACGGGCGCTGCGGGTCGCGCGCGCGATCGACACGGGTGTCCTCTCGATCAACTCGAACTCGTCCGTGCGCGTCTCGACCCCGTTCGGAGGCTTCAAGCAGAGCGGCTTCGGCCGCGAGCTCGGGATGCACGCGCTCGAGGGCTACAGCGAGGTCAAGAACGTGTTCTACTCCACCGAATGAACCGGCTGAAGGACAAGGTCTGCGTCATCACCGGCGCGGGAGGCGGCATGGGCGCCGACGCGGCCGAGCTCTTCACCGAGGAGGGCGCGCAGGTCGTCGTCGCCGACGTCAACGGCGCCGCCGCCCAGGAGGTCGCGGCGAGAGTCGGCGGCCTCGCGGTCGAGGTCGACGTCGCCGACGAGGAGTCGGTGCAGGCGATGTACGCCGCCGCGAAGGAGGCGTACGGCGGCATCGACGTCCTCTACAACAACGCGGGCATCTCGCCGGCCGACGACGACTCCATTCTCGTCACGGAGCTCGACGCGTGGGAGCGCGTGCAGGCGATCAACACGCGCGGCGTGTTCCTCTGCTGCAAGCACGGCATCCCGTACCTGCTCGCGCGCGGCGGCGGCTCGGTGATCAACGTCGCGTCGTTCGTCGCGCTCGTCGGCGCGGCGACGTCGCAGATCTCGTACACGGCGTCGAAGGGCGCGGTGCTGTCGCTGAGCAAGGAGCTCGGCGTCCAGTTCGCGCGGCAGGGCGTGCGCGTGAACGCCCTCTGCCCGGGCCCGGTCGAGACGCCGCTCCTGCTCCGCATCTGGAGCGAGACGCCGGGCGCCGCGGAGCGCCGGCTCGTCCACGTGCCGATGGGGCGGATGGCGAAGCCGCGGGAGATCGTCAACGCGGCGCTGTTCCTCGCGAGCGACGAGTCGAGCTACGTGAACGCCGCGACGTTCGTCGTCGACGGCGGGCTCACCGCCGCGTACGTCACGCCGGAGTAGCTTCAGCCGGCGGCCCGCGTTGCCGATACCGGCGACATGGCGGGCGTTCTCCTTCTCGCGGGCGGCGGGCTCGTCGGGCTCTCCTGCTTCCTGCCATGGTTCACGCTGTCGGTCACGATCCTCGGCATCAGCGGCACCGGGCACGCGCACGGCACCGACTTCACCTCGGGAAAGGTCGCGCTCGTGCTCGCGTTCGTGTCGGTGATCCTCGCGGTGATCGACCTGCGCGGCGGCGACGGGTCGCTGCGCCGCTGGTCGGTCGGCGCCGCCCTCGCGGGATCCGCGATCGTCGTCTACGAGAGCTGGCACAAGGCGTCGACGTTCATGGTCGCAGCCTCGAGCACGAACTTCGCGCACGCGTCCGTCGGCCCCGGCCTCTGGGTCGGCCTGCTCGGCGGCGCGGCGGCGGTCGCGGCCGGCTTCCTCGGCCGGTCCGAGTCGGCGGCCGAGTAGTAGCTACTCGTTCCCGACGACCTGGACGAGCCAGCGGCGGTCGCGCTCGCGGTCCAGCTCGACGAAGAGCACGCGCTGCCACGTGCCGAGCTGGAGCTCGCCGTCCCGGACGGGCACGGACTCGCCGGCGGTGCCGAGCAGCATCGCCATGCAGTGCGAGTGCCCGTTGCCCTGGTCCATGTCCTCGGGGCAGATGTTCTCGGTGCGCCGGTCCCAGTCGTCGTGCGCGTAGTAGCCCTCGCTCGGCACGAGCCGGCGCAGCAGCTCGGCGAAGTCCTCGAGGAAGCCCGCCTCGAACTCGTTGACCCGGACGCAGCAGGTCGTGTGCGGCGAGTAGACGCACGCGATGCCCTCCTGGATCCCGCTCCTGCGCACGGCCGTCTGCACCTCGTCCGTGATGTCGGTCACCGTCAGCCCGCCCGCGGTCCGGAGGCTCTTCTCGTGCTGGAAGACCTTCACAGCGCCCCATTGTGCCGCGCCGCGGCGGGAATCGCGCGCCGACCCGGCGCCCCTCAGGAGAACCTGCAGCGGGGTACGCTCCCGTCCGCGGGCCCGTAGCTCAGCTGGTCAGAGCAGGGGACTCATAATCCCTTGGTCCCTGGTTCGAGTCCAGGCGGGCCCATCCGTCGCTGCGTCGCCCGCTGCGCGCGGGCCGGACGCGCTTCGCGCGCGCGGCCTCGCGCTTCGCTTTCCGCTCGCAGGTGGGGGCGGGGGCGAACTCGTGCCGGGGCGGTGGTGGGCCGCGCCCGCGCAGGTCGGGCGCGGCGGCGGGATGTGGCCGTTGTCTCAAGGCATCTCCTCGTGGGGCCGATATCGGACACGTGACTCGGCAGGCGAGCTGGTTGGTGGTCATCGTGTCGGCGGCGGTGCTCCTCGCGGCGCCGGCGGCGGGCGCGGCCGCGGCGCCCGGACGTCTCGTCGCGCACGTGAGCGTCGACCAGGCCCGGCCGCCGACGGGCTCGACCATCGTCGCGACGGTCGTCGTCTCGAATGTCGGCGGCAGCCCGGTCGACTCCGCGCGCACCGCAGGCCCGTCCTCGACCGCGCACCGTCGCGGCTCGACCGCTCTGCTCGTCGCCGCGGCGCTCGCGGCGCTCGCCGTGCTCGAGCTCGGCGTCGTCCTTCGCCTCCGCCGGAACCGCCGTTTCGGGCGGGGGCCCTCGAACGAGTGATTTGACGGCTCCCTCCCCCTTCGGGGGGATGCCTCGGAGTACGACCGTCATAGGGTGAGCCCGGAGCCGAACGGCTCGGCTCTGCAAGTGCGGCTACTGCGGCCTGCGCGTCTGCGCAGAAAGGAAAAATCGTCTATGAAGCCAAGCTCGAGTAGCGGAGGCAGTAGGGCCAACGCTCTCTGGGGCAGAGGAGGCCGGCAGGGGTCTCGGAACCGCATTGCAGTCGCGGTTCTCGCAGCCACTGCCGCGCTCGCAGTGCCGGCAGCCGGCATCGCGGGCACGGGGAACCCGGCGTTCGGCAAGGGCGCCACCTCGAGTCTCACGACGCTCTCGCCTCTTTCCAGTGCAGCCATGCCGCACTTCGGAGGCGCAACCGGTCCGGCGATGACCGCGAGCCTGATCAACCAGGTGCAGTCGCACCCGAATCAGGTCTTCAAGTTCATCGTCATGGGCTCGAAGGGCTCCACGAGTAGCGGCCTGGCTCAGGTGATCAACGGCTACGGCCATGCGACCAAGCAGTTCTCGCTCATGCCTGGCGTGACTGCGACCATCACCGGCGCGCAGCTGAAGCAGCTCGCGCACGCGTACCCGAAGCTGCTCCAGTCGATCACGGTCGATCGGAAGATCAAGACGGCGGACTTCCAGGACGGGTCGATGTGGCCCGGCTCTGCTGACGTCTCGTCGCTTCTGTACACGACCGATCCCAACACCGGCGAGATTCTCGGACCTGGTCCGCAGACGCCGGCGGTGGCGCTGATCGACAGCGGCGTGAACTCGGCCGATGCGGCCGACTTCGGGTCGCGCGTCATCGACACCGAGGACTTCTGCTCCCTGTGCACCGACAAGGGCACGGGTGCGGACACCGAGGGTCACGGGACGATGGTCGCCGGCGTCCTCGCGGGCGGGAATCCGGATCTCCCGGGCGCGGCGCCGAACGCTCCGATCGTCAGCCTTCGCGTCGCCGACGCGAACGGCGAGTCGATGGAGAGCGACGTCATCGCGGCGTGCGGCTGGATCGCCAATCACGCGAGCAAGTACGGCATCAAGGTCGTGAACATCTCGATGGCGGGCGCGACGCCGACGAGCTTCCGCTTCGACCCGCTCGACCAGGCGGTCGAGCAGCTCTGGTTCCAGGGCATCGTGGTCGTCGCGGCGGCCGGCAACTTCGGCAACGGCACGCAGGTCGACATGTCGGCGGCCCCGGGCAACGACCCGTTCATCATCACGGTGGGCGCTCTGGATCAGAACCAGACGTCCGATCCGCTCGATGACACGGTCGCCCCGTGGTCGGCGTACGGCTACACGGCCGACGGGTTCTCGAAGCCGGACATCTCGGCTCCGGGCCGGTACATGGTCATGCCGGTGCCGATGGGATCGACGATCCCCGACACCGTGCCGGATCGCGTGCTCGCACCCGGCTACATGTGGATGTCGGGCACGTCGTTCGCAGCGCCGATCGTCGCGGGTGCGGCGGCCCAGATCCTCGCCCGGCATCCCAACTGGACGCCGGACCAGGTCAAGGGCGCGCTGATGCTCACCTCGACCTACCTGCCGAACGTGGACTGGCAGTCGGCCGGCGTGGGCGAGGTCGACGCGGGCTCGGCGGCGAACCTCCCGTTCGACCCGCCGAACCCGAACGAGAACCTCGACACGTTCGTGACGGTTCACGGCAACAGCGGCAACGCGACGTTCGACCAGGCTGCCTGGGCGAGCGCCGTGTCCTCTGACGCCGCGTGGAGCTCGGCAGCGTGGAGCTCGGCGGCGTGGTCGAGTGCGGCTTGGGCGAGCGCGGCATGGGCAAGCGCCGCGTGGAGCTCCAAGACGTTCAACGCCAAGTCGAACACGGCGATGGAGAGCCTCGGTACCTACACGGAGGCGACCTACTCTCCATAGGCGTCGTTGACAGGAAGCAGCAACGCTGACGCAGTGGCGGCCTCCGGGCCGCCACTGCCTATTTCGGGCTCTTTAGCGGGATCCGACGGAAGCCGATATCGCAGATGAACCCACCGTTCTCTTGCGACGACACATGTACCTGCGGCTTCCCACCCTCGGTCGCACCCCACGTCGACGGCACATCGGCGTGCTCGCGGCACTCGCCCTCGGCGTCCTCTCGCTCGGGCAGGCCGCAGGCACCGCCGCGGGCACCTCGGGGACGGGCAGCTACCCGTCGACGACGCTCTACCTGACGAACGCGTCGGGCAGCGTGACCGGGAGCTACCAGCTCACCGGCGCGAGCCCGCCGACGCAGCCCGCGACGACCCCGACCGTGTGCACGGCCATCCTGTGCCCGGCCGGCGGGCTGAGCGGGACCTACAACTACGAGTACACGATCGGCGACTCCACCTACGGCGAGACGGCGTCGAGCACCGCGTCCAACTCGGTCTCCGTCGGCTCGAAGTCGATCACCGTCGGCAACCTCCCGACCGGCGTCACCGTCTACCTCTACCGCCAGCGGACCCTCCCGTCGGTGACGCAGTACACGCGGGTTGCGACGCTGACGAACAACGCCTCGTCGTCGTACACCGACAACGCCACCGACGCGACCGCGCTCGCCGCCCCGGTCCTGCCGGTCTCGCAGAACCGCGTCCAGCTGAGCACGACCGGCTACCTGACCTTCGCGCCGGGGAACCAGGCGCCGCCGACGGCGACGACGGCGCTCGACAACAGCACGCTGACGACGCCGAGCGGCAACGGCTGGATCGTCAGCGGAGACGGGGGCGTGAAGTTCCCGACGGGCTCGTGGACCTTCCAGGCGAAGATGAAGCAGAACGCGAGCACGGTGGGGAGCCCGCCGCTCGGCGGTGTCGCGCACCTCGTCGTCGGCATGTGGGCGGTGTCGGTCTCCGGGAGCGCGATCGGGTCGAGCCCGACGCTGCTCGTCGACCCGACGTGCTCCGCCTCGCCGTGCGCCTCGGGCGCGGCCCCCGGCGAGAACACGACGAGCTTCATGACGGCCTCGGGCACGTTCACGGCGCAGCAGATCGTGACGGTGAACGGGTTCACCCTCCAGCGTGGCCAGCATCTCTACGTGCAGTACTGGCGCCGCGAGAGCACTCAGATGACGTCCGGGAGCGCGACGAACCAGCTCGCGACGATGTTCACCGGCGACGGGATGGCGAAGATCGTGCACCCGACCGCGTCGGCGCTCCCCGACGCGCCGTCGCTCGTCGCGCCCGGCGACGGCGTCCGGACGAACGACACGACGCCGGAGCTCCAGGCCTCGTACTCCGACCCGGACGGCAACCCGGGAACGCTGACGTTCCAGCTCTGCACGACCTCCGACTGCGCGACGCTGTACGGGGCGGCGTCCACGACGTCGAGCCTCGCGAGCGGCGCGAACGGGAGCTGGACGACGGGCGGGCTCCCCGACGGCAGGTACTACTGGGAGGTGACGGCGACCGACTCCACGTCGGGCAACACGGCGACGTCCGCGATCCACAGCTTCACGATCGACACAGTTCCTCCCGAGGTGCCGACCTACGCCTCGCCGGCAGACTCGGCGCGCGTGAACAGCGGCACGCTCAGCGCCGTGTTCATCGACAGCGACCCGACCGACAGCGGCCAGGTCGACTTCCAGGTGTGCTCCGACAGCTCGTGCGCGCATCTCGTCGACGGGCGCAGCTCGTCGATCGTCAGCGGCAGCCCGCCCAACACCGTCAGCGTCGGCGCGGTCGGGATGACGGGCACGCCGCCGGCGCAGTACTACTGGCGCATTCGCGGCACCGACGTGGCGGGCAACCCCTCCGCGTGGACGACGCCGCGCGCGTTCACGTACGACACGCATCCGCCGGCGCTCCTCGCCTCCAGCGGGCCGGCCGACGGGACGTTCTTCAAGACGCCGCCGACCTTCACCGGGAAGTTCTCCGCCGACGGCGACGCCGGCGACAGCGGCAGCATCAACGTCCAGCTCTGCAGCGACAGCGCCTGCGGTGCCCCGGCGGCGTGGAGCGGATCGTCGGCGCGCGGACTCGCCGACGGCGCCGTCGGCACGGTGACGCCGTCCGCAGGCGGACTCCCGGACGGCACGTACTACTGGCGGGTCCAGGCGCAGGACGCCGCGGGGAACACGAGCGCCTGGCCGACGACGCCGCCCGCGCTCTCCGGCTTCACGTACGACACGCAGAAGCCCTCGGTCGCCGTCGCCTCGATCGCCTCCCGTGTGAACGTGCCGCCGGTCATCTCGGCGACGTACTCCGATCCCGCCCCGGAGACGGCGGGAGGGACGGTCTCGATCGACCTCTGCCTCGACGCCGCGTGCGCCTCGGTGCTCGACAGCACGATGCAGAGCGCCGCGATCGGCTCGACGGTGCAGCTCGATCCGGGCGCGCTGCCGGACGGCGTCTACTACTACCGCGTCGGCGGGGAGGATCCGGCGGGGAACGACTCGACCGCGGTCACCGGGGGCTTCACCGTCGACAGCGTCCCGCCGGGGACGCCGACGCTCGCCTCGCCGGCCGCGGGCGGTCGCACGAACGCGGCGACGCTCGGCGCGACCTTCGTCGACAGCGACGCGACCGACAGCGGCACCGTCACGTTCGAGCTCTGCGACGACGCCGCGTGCTCGAGCGTGCGCGCGACGAGCCCCGCGTCCGCGGTCGTGAGCAACGGCGGCGGCGTCAGCTGGACGGCGCCCGCGCCGGCCGCCGACGGGACCTACTACTGGCGCGCGCAGGCGACGGACGTCGCCGGGAACGTCGGAGCGTGGAGCGCCGTGCGGAGCTTCGTCCTCGATCGCGTGGCGCCCGCCGCGCCGACGCTCGGCACCGTCTCCGCGCGTGTCGACTCGGCGCCGCGGCTCTCCGCGTCGTTCGACGACGCCGACGTCGGCGACACGGGCACGCTGGAGTTCCAGGTGTGCTCCGACAGCGCCTGCAACACGGTCGCCGCGAGCGGGGCGTCGGCGTCGGTCGCGAACGGCGCCACCGCGACCTGGACCGCGTCGGGGCTCGCGGCCGGCAGCTACTGGTGGCGCGCGGCGGCGAAGGACGCGGCCGGCAACCAGACGTGGTCGGGGACCGCCGGCCCGTTCGTCCTCGACACGACGGCTCCGTCCGTCCCGACGACGACCTCGCCGGCTCCCGGCGCGCGCCTGAACCAGCCGCCGAGCCTGAGCGCCGTCTACGTCGACCCCGGCGCGGGCGCAGGCGACAGCGGCACGGTCACGTTCGAGCTCTGCCCCACGAGCACGTGCCTCGCGCCGCTCCTGACGAAGACGACCAACCCGCTGGCCGCCGGCACCGCGGCGAGCTGGACGCCGAGCCTCGGCGACGGAACGTACTACTGGCGCGTCGCCTCGCAGGACGCGGCCGGGAACGCTTCCGCGTGGACGGCGCCCGCGAGTTTTGTCGTCGACTCGACCCCGCCGAGCGCGCCGACGCTGCTCAGCGCGTCCGGCCTGCGCGTCCGCACCTCGCCGGCGCTGACGGCCCGCATCGACGATCCCTCCGATCCGGGCGACTCGGCGCGGCTCTACGTCGAGGTCTGCCCCGACGCGGCGTGCACGACGGTGCTGGCGGACGGCTACTCCGCGCTCGTTCCGGACGGGAAGACCGCCGGCTGGGCCGCCCCGGCGCTCGCCGACGGCACGTACTACTGGCACGCGCTGGCCGAGGACGCCGTCGGGAACCGGTCGGGCTGGTCCGACACGCGCAGCTTCGTCGTCGACGACGCGCCTCCGACGGATCCGGCGGCCGGCGGCCCGGGCGACGGCGCCATCGTCGACGCGATCCGGCTGACGGCCGTCTACCCGGGCTCCGACCCGGCCGACGCGGGCTCGCTCGAGTTCCAGCTCTGCACGGACTCGGGCTGCGCGACGGTCGTGGCCGGCGGCGTCGCCGCCGCGAGCGCCGGCCAGACGGCGAGCTGGACCGCCGACGCCTCCTCGCTCGCCAACGGTGTCTACTTCTGGCGCGTCCGCGCGAAGGACGGCGCCGGGAACGTGTCCGCGTGGTCGGACGTCCGCAGCATCGTGCTCGACGCGGCGCCTCCCACGCCGCCGCGGAAGCTGACGGCCACGGTCACCGGCCGTGTGCTCACGCTCACGTGGCGCCCGCCGGCGAAGGTGAAGGGCCTCCGCGGCTACGTCCTCATCATCGACGGCAAGCGGACGCGGACCCTGACGCCGAAGACGCTGACGATCCGCATCCAGCTGCGCCCCGGCGACCGGCGCTCGTTCGCGGTCGCAGCCGTCGACCGTGCGGGGAACGTCAGCGACGCGACGCGGACGGTCGAGACGGTCGGCCCGCGGCTCTCGGTGAAGCAGGTTCGCGCGATCGGCGCGTATCACCACCGCTAGCGCGGCGACGCAGACTCCGTCGCGTCAGTACCCTGAGGACATGTTCCTCTTCAATAAGCCGGCGACCATGGTCGATCCGGCCGACGCCCTCCCGGGGCGCGCCGAGCCGATCGAGGTCCCCGACCACCATTACGTGCTCGGCACGCCGCTCGTCCCGCCCTTCCCCGAGGGCTACGAGCAGATCATCGTCGGCATGGGCTGCTTCTGGGGCGCGGAGCGCGTCTTCTGGCAGGCCCCCGGCGTCTACACGACCGCCGTCGGCTACGCCGGCGGCTTCACCCCGAACCCGACCTACCGCGAGGTCTGCAGCGGCCAGACCGGCCACACCGAGGCCGTCCTCGTCGTCTTCGACCCGGCCGTGACGAGCCTCGAGGAGATGCTCCGCCTCTTCTGGGAGAGCCACGACCCGACGCAGGGCATGCGCCAGGGCAACGACGCCGGCACCCAGTACCGCTCGGCGATCTACTGGACGAGCGAGGCGCAGCGCGCCGCCGCCGAGGCCTCCCGGGCGATGTACCAGGACGAGCTGAGCCGCGCCGGCTACGGCGAGATCACGACGGAGATCGCCGCCGCCGGGCCGTTCTACTACGCCGAGGACTACCACCAGCAGTACCTGGCGAAGAACCCGAACGGCTACTGCGGGCTCGGCGGCACCGGCGTCTCCTGCCCGGTCGGGCT
>Ga0335080_10000173_pt1 | contig 57122 bp, 56 predicted proteins | sample Lox_Sample_34_FD_206720 | JGI IMG/M metagenome (GOLD analysis project Ga0335080, IMG submission 206720) | Soil microbial communities from Loxahatchee National Wildlife Refuge, Florida, United States - Lox_Sample_3.4 | ecosystem: Environmental > Terrestrial > Soil > Wetlands | place: USA... | reverse complement strand
GATGCACGCGCTCGATGCGGTATCCCCCCGCAAGTAGCACTACCAGATCCCGCGCCAGCGTGGCCGGATCGCAAGAGACGTACGTTAGAACTGGCGCGCCCAGCTTCACCAGCAGGCGCGCCACACGTTCTCCCAGGCCACTTCGGGGCGGATCCACCACCGCTAGGTCGGGCAGATATGACGTATGAGGGAGGACTGCGCCCTTCCCGAACCGCTCCGAATCTTCCAACCGGGACAGGTATTGTTCCGTTGTGGCCTGCACCGCTTTTCCGTTCGAGGGCAGATTATAGGAAAGATCGGCTGACGATGTCTGTGACGACTCAACAGAAAACGTGTGACGAACATCACTCAAAGCTGTGGAAAAGAGTCCCACCCCGGCGTACAGATCGAGCGCCGACTCCCCCGTGCGGGTCTGGGTCACGATCCCAACTAGTTCATCGATCATGTACCGGTTAGTCTGGAAGAATGACCCCGCGCTGACCCGATAGGCGGCCGTCTTCGTTCGGTAAACCAGGTGGTCGGTACCGATGTTAATCAAGTTCTGCGACGTGCCGGGAGCGCTATTCTTCTTACCTTTCTTGTGCAACTGGTTCTGCCTCGAGTTTGAATGAGAACTTATCCCCTCAGCAGCCTTGCGCATGGCGACTACACCAGCGATCGCCGGCATCGCCGCCCGAAGTTCCTCCGCGAATTCGCGCACCGCAGCCCGCCTGGCTTCCGCACCACACGAGAGTTCCACCAGCAGCTCGGCATCCTCGGCATTGGCGAAAAACTCGATCTCGCATAAGCCTTCAGGAACTTTCCCCTCACGGCCCAGTTTCCAGGCAGCCGACATCGCACGATTGATCAACGGAGAACTGATCGGACACTCCTCGACCGCTAGCACCTCCTGCGAAGATGGCTTGAAATATCCCAGCGCGAAATCCGGCCGGATGCGCATCTGCAGCCGCGAACGGTTCCGGTAATTCCAGGGCGGCGACGCGTGCAACTCGATCTCAGAAGCCGATTCAATTTTTGCCGTACGCCGCAGAGTCTCCCGCAGGATCTCCTTCTTGATCTCAAGCTGATGTTCATAGCTGGCATGCTGATAGTGACAGCCACCGCAGCGTGTGAAATACGGGCAGAGAGGCGCAATTCGCTGAGGAGTGGATCGAACCACGGCATCCGCCGAGGCGCGGGCAAAACCAGGCTTCTCTTCCGTGATGCGGGCCTCGATCTCCTCGTGGTCCAGGACGAACGGCACGAACACAGCCTTTCCTCGCCCGTGTTCGTCAGCAGGAAGGCGCGCCAGCCCATCCCCGCCATAAATCAGTTTTTCAATGGTGAGCAGCAAGCAGCGATTCTATAGGTGAGTGCTTGGTAGTTAGTAGTTGGTAGTCAATCTCGTCATGTTGAGTGGCGCAGGGGGGAGCGCAATGCGATTCCCGGCAGAGTCGAAACTACCGAGAGCAGCCCAGCCACTGGCCACCGTTACAACACCTTCGCGTCTTGCAGCGCCTTCTTCATTCCAGCCCAACTGATACGCGTGGACTGCTCGGGCGAGCCACCGCCATTCCAATGTGTTTCCAGGCTCACGGCCAAATGATAGCCATCGCGCTTCAATGCCCTAAACTGACCGGTCCAATCGATCAAACCGCCCCCGACTGGCGCCCAATCGTATCCCTTCGCGTTCTTGACTGCGTCTTTGCAGTGACAATGTCCGATTCGTTCTTTGGGCAGGAGATCGTAGCCGTCGGGATAAGGCTTCTCGCCCAGCGTCGCGGCATTCCCCGGATCCCAGTTCAGCATGAATGATGGCGTTTTGACGGCAGCAAGAACCTTGGCCGCTTCCGCCCCGGTGGCCGTGTTGCAAGCCGGTTCGTTTTCGAGAACCAGCGTCATGCCTTGCCGTCCGACCTTCTCCGCGGCCTCACGCAACTTGTCATCGATTCCCGAGCGGTATAGGACCTGATCGTCCAGCCGCCAGAAATCGAAGCACCGTATGCGGTCGGTCTTGAAGGCCTTGGCCAAGGCGATGGCACGCTCCAAAACTTCATCCTGCTGCTTGGCGCCAAAGTTCGCACCAAAGGATGATGCCTCGCTGAATTTCGACTTGGGAGCGCCAGGATAATCTACTTTGAACAACGGGCTGGCGATATCGGTCACTTTCAGTTGGTATTTATCGACGATGCGGCGGGCCTCGGTAATCTCTTTCTCGTCGAGACTCACGACGTTCTTGTTCCACATGCTGCGCAGTTCGATCCAGCCCATACCGAATTCTTTGGACGCGATCTCGCAGGCGTGCTCAAAATCCTGCGTGATCTCATCGTTGATCACCGAAATGCGGAAGGACGAGGAAAGGCTTGGAAGTGAGAACAGCGGAGAGGCTCCACTAAGGGTTGTCATCGCCAGCATGCCGCCAACGAACCGGCGGCGCGAACAGGTCACGGCCATTCCACAGCTCCTTGGGAAGTGCAGACAAATTTACCACCCGCATCAGGATTTAAGAAGCTGCGTGAATTGAGAGTAAAAGGCCAGCGAGGGTAGGGCGCTGAGAAAATATTGCGGGTGCGCGAAGCGTGTTTTTAGCGCAAAACAAAACGCCCCAGACTCGGTTTGAGTCTTGGGACGTCTGTTGATCAGCCCTCCCCCAAGTGCTGCTCAAGTGACACTCTACTTCTGGTGCCCATCCCGGTAAATGGCCCTCCGGTGCCACCTATGGCACGAACGGGTAGTATCCCGAAACAGGCTCCAAATAAGGGGTTTACGGGCATTCCCTGGGCGCAAAGTCACAGAATCGTAACGCGAGTAACCGGCGATGGTTCCCCGATCCATGCCGGGCTGCAATTGACTCCGTCTACGTGATAGAAAACAATGGCGCGGACAAGGAATTTCGACCAACTGAGGAAACATGCTCGGCAATCATAAGATTCTGCTCGCTTTCGTGCTGACGCACATGGCGCTTCAGCCGTTGTTCGCTCAGACTGCATTTCATCCCGACACCATGGACACCGTCCTCTACGGCGCGGCCTACTACCCCGAGTACATGCCGTACGAACGTGTGGATAAAGATGTAGAACTCATGAAGCAGGCCGGCATCAACGTCGTGCGCATGGGCGAATCCAGCTGGGGATTGTGGGAACCGGAGGACGGCCGCTTCGAGTACGCCTGGATGGATCGAGTCGTAGAAAAGATGCATCAGGCCGGCATTCGAGTCATCCTGGGGACTCCCACCTACTCGATCCCTGCGTGGATGTACAAGAAGCATCCCGAAATCGTGATCACCAAACTCGATGGACACACCGTCACATTCGGCATGCGCCAGAATGCGGACCTGATGAATCCAACCTACCGGGCGTATTGCGAGCGCATCATTCGCAAACTTGCCGAACATTACAAGGACAACCCGGCGGTGATCGGATGGCAGATCGACAATGAGACGCCTCCCGGCGGCGCTGCCAACCAAGACGTGCAAGACGGATTCGTCGCATACCTGCAGCGCAAGTTCAAAACGGTTGATGCGCTCAACAAGAATTGGGGACTCAACTACTGGGGCCAGCGGCTAAACGACTGGGCAGAGATTCCTCCGGAGAGCGGGATTCTCAATCCGGGATGGAAGCTCGAATGGCAGCGCTACGCCCAGTGGATCACGACGGACTTCCTGGCGTGGCAGGCATCCATCGTTAATCAGTACAAGCGTCCCGATCAATTCGTTACGCAGGATTTCGCCGGACCTCCACGACCTGACGTGAACGAGAACGACATTTCCAGAAGTCTTGACGTCGTTGCGGTGAACCCTTACCACCACGCTCCGCAGGATGAATACGACGGCGAGGATTCCTCCTACGAAGGCGACTACGGCCGGTCGCTGAAACATACAAACTACCTCGTCACCGAAACGAACGCTGACACCATCGGCTGGGATCCAAGAAGCCAGTTCCCTCCCTACGACGGCCAGTTGCGCCTCGATGTCTACACACACCTGTCCTCCGGCGCGAACATGGTCGAGTACTGGCATTGGCACTCGATCCACTATGGGCAGGAGACGTACTGGAAGGGAATCCTCGGACACGATCTTGAACCCGGTCGCCCTTATCAGGAAATGAGCAAGACCGCGCACGAGCTGCACCGCATCGGCCCCGAGATCGCAAATCTGAAGCGCACCAGTCAGGTCGCAATCCTTTACAGCTCGGACTCGTACTGGGGTATCGAGTTCATGAGATTCAGCAATGCCTACAACTACCGGACGCTACTGCGCCAGATGTACCACGTGCTCTACAAAAACAATGTCGGCGTCGATTTCGTCTTCCCCGAGAGCACGAACTTTGCGGACTACAAGGTCATCGTCGTCCCGCCGCTGTACGTGGCGAGCGATGCTGTTCTGAACAAGCTCGTCGAATACGTCCGGAACGGCGGATATCTGGTGATGGGACCAAAGAGCGGATTCACCAACGAATTCGACACCGTTCGCTGGACGATGATGCCCGGGCCTCTGCGCGAGGCCGCGGGATTTCACTACCAGGAGTTCTCGAGCCTGCGCCAGCCGCTTGCCTTGAAAGGCGATCCGTTTCACGCCGGAGAGGACAACAAAATCTTCGACTGGGCGGAGATGATCACACTGGACTCGGCGCAGGCTCTCGCCTACTACGATCACCCGTTCTTCGGAAAATTTCCGGCGATCACGCGCAACGCGTTCGGCAAAGGAAGCTTGACCTATCAAGGCACGGTTCTATCCGATGCACTGCAGAGCAAAGTGCTGCTCGATGTGCTGCAACGTGCCGGCCTCATGGGGGCTGACCAGACTCTTCCCCCAAGCGTGCGCGTAAAGCACGGAAGGAATCGTGGCGGCAAGGCGATCCACTACTACCTCAACTACTCGAGCAGCGAGCAGACGTTCAGCTATTCGTATGCCGCAGGCACCGATCTGCTCGGCCAGGCGGCGATTGGGCACGACCAGAAGATCACGATAAAACCGTGGGACCTGCTTCTGATCGAAGAGAAATAGACCTACGTTGCCTGAAATGGCGAACACAAACTCGAGCAAGTAGTTTTTCGGAAGGAGCGCCGACCCGGCGCCTAGTTTTTTGATCCTCAACCAGCCTTGAAGTCGCGAACATCTTCGCCGCGCTGGAACACCGCTGCCGGCGCACCTTTCCCTATCTCTGCCATCTTGCGGTTGATCGCCTCGAAATCAGACTTGACCCACCCCACGCTGGAAATTTCGATTTCCCCGTCTTGAGCGATCCAGAAGATCGTCGGGACGTTGGTGAGTCCGTAGGCATTCGAGGCCGGATAGGTCCGGGTATCGTCGAGCAGCATGGGAAAAGTAATGCCAAACTCCCTGCAGAATGCGGCTGTGTCCTTGGCGTCATTCTGAGAAACGCCGACCAATGTCACGCCGTTGTTCCCGTAGGCTTTGTAAAGCCGCTCCAGGAACGGCAAGGCGTACTGACAAGTCGGGCACGAAACCTTGAAGAATGCCAGCACCACCGGTCCGTCTACCAATTTCCGGCTCAAAGAGAACTTCTCGCCGTTCGCCGTATTCAGTTCGAATTCAGGGGCTTTCGTCCCCGTGGCTAGCGCCGTCATTCCAGAACTCCCAAACTATCGACCGTTGTTCAATCTGTCCCCGCCTATTCTAGATGACGTGGAAGCCGCTCCGGATGCTGGGATTATCCCGCATTTGCGCAGGACTTTCCGCGCCAGGCCAGTCAGGGCAAGCTTCGACAATCGGTGGCGGTCAATCCATTCTCCTCTTTGCCTTGGCCGTTGCACTTTCCACACGTGAACCGCGTAGTCTGTAACCGTGATGGAGTGTTTGACGCTCAGGAGCGGCTGTGTGTGACCGTTGGGCGGCGCAATCTCCGGCAACTCCCACATTCCCGCCATGAGAGCAGCGTCCGCCGAACGTTGCACGAGGAAGACTGACTCCTTCCGCTGATGGAGCCCATAGTGGATCTCACGCTTCCTCTGCCGTGCTAGCTTCGGGGCTTTCGCTATTTCCCCGCGTGCGACACACAGCCCGACCACCGGGCAAGTCAGGCAGGCGGGTGATCGTGGAGTACACACCGTCGCGCCCAACTCCATCGTGGCCTGATTGAAATCTCCGGGGCGCTTGCGGTCGAGCAAACTTTCCGCCAACTCCCAAACTTGCTCTACTGAGATTGCCTCTCCGGTAATCCGCTGCAGCGCACGCTCCACGTTGCCATCCACGACTGCAACCGCTTCGCCGAAAGCGATACTGGCGATCGCCGCCGCCGTGTAGCGGCCGATCCCCGGCAATGACCGCCATTCTTCCGCTGTCTTGGGAAATTCTCCGGCTCGTTCCCATGCCACTACTTTCGCCGCGGCGTGCAGCATTCTCGCGCGCCGGTAATACCCCAACCCGCTCCACGCCGCCAGCACCGAGGCTTCCCGCGCCGCCGCAAGTTTCTCAAGCGTCGGAAATCGGCGCAGGAACTGGTGATAGTGCTCGATCACTGCGGCGACGCGCGTCTGCTGCAGCATGATCTCCGACACCCACACGCGATACGGGTCATGGCTCTGGCGCCACGGGAGATCCCGCGCGTGCACGTCGTACCACACCAGCAGTCTCTTTCTAAAGTCTGGCGGGTCGAAGCTGGTCTGGCGCGGCGGATTTCTCATCGCGAGAATTGGCATTCTATCCCACTCGCGAGAACGCCATCTCCGGGAACCCTGACGGTCAGCCCGCGCCATTGACCCCGGCTGCCGGGCGCGAAATAATAACTTCGCCTGGCATCCGCTGTACCGCGTGAACCCTTTCACGCCCAGTCATACCGAGGAGCATCATGGACGACTTCAACCGCAAGGTGGAAGACGCATCGGCGCGTGTGAGTCAGACCATCAACGACGCGGCCGAGCGTCTCGAAAAGGAAATCCCCGAATTCATCAAGTACCTGAACGACGAAGTCGTTCCCGCGGTGCGTACGCAATCTACCAAGGCTTTGCGTGTGGCCTCGCAAAAATTGACGGAATTCGCCGATTATATGGAACAGAACAAGCCGCAGCCCAAATAGCTTCTTTCGTCCGGCAATCCGCCTGCGCTCGCTTCGTCAGCATTCCTATGTTTCTTCTCGTGCTGGTTGCGATTCTGTTTCTGACTGCCTGCAATCATCCGAAACAGGCGCACGTCAACGTGCCGCCACCGCCGCCTCCTCCACCCACATCCAAATCGGAAAAACCCGCACCGCCGCCAGCCGAAACAAAGACCGTTCCTCCTGCGACGAAGATTGCTCCTCCGAAGAGTACCGAACCCGCGAAATCTGAAGAAGATGCCGACCTGGCCGAACCGGTGATCCCGGCCGACGCGAAGCCTCTCGAAACGGAAACCGGCATGGCCAGTTGGTACGGCCCGCCGTACCACAACCGCCGCGGATCGAATGGCGAGGTCTACAACATGCATGCCATGACGGCCGCCCATCGCACCTTCCCTCTGGGTTCAATCGTGCGCGTTACCAATGCGAAAACCGGGAGCACCGCGCTGGTTCGCATTACCGATCGCGGACCGTTCATTCCTGGACGCGTTGTCGATCTCTCTCTCGCCGCCGCGCGCAAGCTCGACGTCTGGCAACCCGGCATTGCGGAAGTGAAAGTCGAACTGATGCAATCTGGCGCCGCCACCGGATCACCCGGCAAATGGGCGGTGCAGATCGGCGGATTCAAGAATGAGAAAGCCTCGACCAGGCTCGCGGATCACCTATCCCGCCGCTATCGGACCGCACAGGTCCTGCGCTTCGCCAGCCCCGCCGGCGATTGGTGGATTCGTGTACGCGTCCTGAATGATGACCGCGAGCGCGCTCAGAAACTCCTCGACGAAACGACCACGCCGGAAGGCGCAGTTTTTCTGGTGCGTCTCGACTAAGGGGAGCGCCTTTCGAGCTGACGAGGCCGGCCCTACGTTCATCCCATCAGCGGCACAAGGAATTTGAAGGTCAGCCAAGCCGCCAGAACGAATCCTACGAAGACAAGAAAGAGCACCAACAGAATCTTCCGCTCTTTCTCTGGCGTGGGCGGAGTGATTCCGGTCGCGATCAGAACCGCGCGCATGATGGAGATCAAGACATTCAAGACCGATACCAAGCCTGCTCACACATAGATAGCATGGCACCCCGCCGCGCCATCAAGCAAGGCGCTCCACCCTTCGTGCAGTCATCGCCTGACAAATTCTCCGCGGCTTTGTTATCGTGTCGCACAGGTGACCGAACGATGAATGACCCCAAGTGCCTTTTCTGCCGCATCATCCGCGGCGAAACTCCCGCAAAGAAGGTTTACGAAGACGAACACGTTTTCGCCTTCGAAGACATTCATCCGCAAGCGCCGACTCATGTGCTGGTAATTCCTAAACTCCACATCACGGGGTTGAAAGAGGCGGAGCGCACGGACGCCGAAATCATCGGCCGCTGTCATCTGGCTGCCGCCATGATCGCGCGACAGCGCAACATCGAGAAGGGATACCGCACGGTCCTTAACGTCGGGCCGGGAGCCGGACAATCCGTCTTCCATCTGCACGTGCACTTGCTTGGCGGCCGTACGCTGTCGTGGCCCCCCGGGTAGCAAGGAACCTCAGCGCAGTCAGGTGCCCGACTGGCCCAGCTTTTGCAACCGCCGCGCCACCAGTGGAAACCAGAACAGGTAGAGTGGACCGGCAATCGCCATCGCAACAACCGCGACCTTCGCAAGGAAGAACCCGATCACAATATGTGCCAGGTCCAGCCCGTGAGCGACCAGCCCTGAATACCCGATCACTTTGCTGAATACCGCAGTTCTCAGCATCGCAACCGAGATCAGCACGCCGGCAAGTTGCAGTAGAAAGCCACCCATCTTCGCGGCCGTGCCGTGCCACATATCGGTAGACATAACTGCTTCTCCCGCGGCCAGCAGCAATGCCCTGCGGCTGTCGGTCGTTGCCGCCGCGTACTGATGTGAGAGATATACCAGCGATGTGACGGAAGCATTTGCCAGGATGAGCGTTACGCCAATGACTGCGCACGCACAGCTCGCAAGAGCAAGCAGCCCGCACTCTCGGCGCAAGGACGCATACAGACCGGCGTAGAGAAGGCAAAAGACCGGCATCACCAGAATGGTCAAGACATCCAGCCTCAGCACCGCGACCAGAGCATTCGTCTGGATCAACTCAAAACACTCTCGCGCTGTCTCGGGGGCTCCGCCCAGCCACACCAGGATCACCATGGTGACCAGGCAATAAATGAGCAGGATGACAGCGGCCCAGGCTCCAGCCCGGCAAAGTGATCTCCCTTGGCCTTCTGCGAAGGTCGTCAGATCCATAGTTGCTCCTCGCGGATTCAGCGAAATCGTAGATCGCGAGGCGGACGCGGCTCAAGGACTGCAATCACACGCAGAGAATGGTACGGAAAGGAACGAAACTCGTCCCGCGTTTTGCAGAAGGAATCAAACCCTGCGGCGCGCACGATTCCAGAAATGCGGATGCGGATTAGGTAGGAGTGCGACTCTTGTCCTACTGTACCGTCGGCCCCAAATCTTCCGGAGCACCATGACGACGCAGCAACTGTGGCAGGTTCTGGGAGAACGCTGACCGTGGCAGCACCATGTCGCACCCCACTTCGTGCGCCTTTTGCTTCAGGTCCCCTTGGACGTGCGAAAGGAATCCGATGATCGACGTGCCCTTCTTCAGCTTGCTCTTGAGCTTGGGAATCAACGTCAGCGGCTTCACGCCGGCGTTATTCAAGTCGAAGATGATCAGCGAAGGTTTTTCCTCGCCGTTCTGCTGCATCTTCTCCATCAACTCCTTGTCGCTTTTGACGAACTCGACCTTCACGTTGAGCTTCTTCGCAGTCTCCTGGATCTTGGCCATGAAGAACAGGTCTTCGATGAAGGCGAATATGCGGGAATTGGCGTCGACGTTCGCTGGCAGCGGCTCTGGCTCCGGCTGAGGGTATTGTGCCTGGAACCCGGGGCGCTGGCGTCCACCTTTTTGGCCGTTGTTTCCCCCGCCCAGCACCGCCCGATAGCTGTGATCCATGGGCGCCGTGTAGATGCCGTCCTTGTTCTCGCGGTGCAGGCCCGGTCCGGGCCGCTGTCCCCGCTGGTTGTGCTGCCGGCGGCCTCTGCGCCGCCTTCTGCCTCCGCCGCCGGAGTTCTTTCCTGGTCCTGCGTTCATAGTCCTCTCGAATTTGTCAGACAAGATGCAAAGCCTTGCAGTTCCATCCTGGCAGCAGGTAGGGGCCCAGCCGCACTACTCCCGGCACACTTTCACACTTCGGTTCGAACTCGCGAAATGCCACGGAGCACAGTATGAAACGAACCCCAACTCTGCAAGAATTGCTATCGCGATCAGAAATCCAAATCAGTTTCGATTTTCCGTTTATCGGATCCGTTAAAGGCGCCGCCTCGGAATGGCTGGCGCAGAAGGCCTGCGCGGGAACGAGGCCTAAATGAGAACATCATTATGGTACTAGCCCTCGCGCGCCTGCGCAAGGCCTACCCGGCCCTCGTTTTGCACAGGAGGTCACGTTCAGAGGACGCCGAATCCGGGCCCGTGGGGAACCCTACATTCCCTTCAGGAGTTGCCGTGCCCACTCTTGCGCCTGCCAGTAGTATCCGGCGACTTCCTCGGTGTTCAACTGGAGTCCTGCGCACAGATCTTCGGCCGCCTGCCATTCGCCGCTCTCATGCGCCAGCATCAGCTGGAAGACCGGACGCAACGCACTGGGCTTGCCCATCAAAACATCTTTCGTCGGAGCGTCCAGGGCGATCTTCTCGATCACCTTCGACATGGGCATCTCCAGCATCACGTCGATCAGCGACAACAGTCCCATCAGGAACAGATCTGACTCTCCAGGATTTACCTTGGACGACAGCAACTCGCAGAACCGCCCGCGCACCAGCGCCGACAGCACCAGGTCGCTCGATCGCTCCTGCCCCGCTCCTACCGCCGCGACCAGGCGAACCCAACGACGGACGTCGCGCTCACCCAGCAGTGACAACGCATGCCGCACCGAGTGGATTTCCTTTTTGAACGAAAACACGGCCGAGTTCAGGTACCGCAATAACCGGTAGCAGATGGAGGCCTCGGCCTTGATCAGCTTTTCCAGTTCCGGCATGTTCAGTTCCGGACGCGACACTTCCTGCAGCATGCGCAGGTAACTCAGCCGGTTGGCCGGCAAGTCATGCGTGCTCACCAGTTCCGGATGCCGGAAGAAATATCCCTGGAAATACGAAAATCCCTGTTTCTTGGCGCGGTCGAACTCGGCTTGCGTTTCCACCTTCTCGGCGAGCATGCGGCAGTGTGCGCGGCCCAGCCGGCGAATCAATTCCACACGCTGCTCATCGGTGGTGGCCAGCATCTCAACCTTGATGAAGTCGGCGACTTGAGTCAGCGGCTCGCGCCGATCGCCCGCCACGTAGTCGTCCAGAGCGATCAGGTATCCCTGTTCCTTCAGCTTCTTGCACAACTCGATCACATCCGGCACCGGGGGCACAGACTCCAGAATCTCCACCACCGTGGACTTCGGAGGCAGCAGGGTGATCAGACCCTTGATTAAAGTGTCGTGAGTGCAATTCACGAACGCGCGGCGCCCGTCGCACAAGACGTCCAGACCGATTACCAGCGAAGTGTCCAGGGTGGCTCGCGACGCCTCGTTCGCGTCCCCTCGGAAACAGTTCTCGATCCCGTCGCGAAACAAGAGCTCGTAGCCGAAGACCTTCTCTTCCCGGTCGAAGATCGGCTGTCGCGCTACATAACGAAATCGTTTGGCTTCCTGGGAAGGCGCCGATGCCACACCCTGTCCTGCAGTAATATCTCCCACGTAACCCCCTATCGGCACGTGACTTCCAAATCTTCAGGACGGACCGTAGTCCAAAGTCTCCGGGACAGGTGCCCTCGGTCACCTTGCGCCGCGGCAGGGTCAGGAAACCTATGAACGATTCTGGATTTGATTTTTGAACAGGAATGATATCTGCAGGTCGATCGCACTCAGGCGCGTTGCACTCCGCCGAGTGCCTTCAGCGCGTCTACAATCTGCCCCGACCAATGTGCAATTTCGTCTTCGCGCAGAGTGCGCTCTTTGGACTCGAACTTCAGACGAAGCAGAATGGAGTACTTGCCCGCCGGAATCGAACCGCCGCGGAAAATCTCCACCGGCTGCATATCCCGTACCTGGGTGATGTCGAGATTCCAGACGGCCTTCTTCATCTCGACGAAAGGCACTTCGTCCTTGAAGATGAACGAGAAATCGCGCTCGACGGCCGGGTACTTCCCGAGAGGCCGGAAGCGGATCTTACGCGGGCCGAGTTCGTAAAGAGCTTCGAGGTTGAACTCCGCGATGAACACATCCTGCCGCAGCTTTCGCGCCGCTACGATCTCGGGATGAATCTGCCCGAACTGTGCTACCGGAACTGTGTCCATTACCGCCAGTGCCGAGCGCCCAGGATGAAAGTATTCGGCTGTCTTTCGCTTGTAGGTTGCATGGCCCCAGCCGAATGCCGCCAGCAAATTCTCTACATCGCCCTTGAACGCTCGAAATGCCTCGGCACTCGCAGCCTGCTCGCCTTTGCTGACATCAAGCTGGCCCCCCACCGGCACCGACGTACGGATAGCCGCAAGCGTCGCGCCCAGGCACGCCCGCCGAGGCTCCACCCGCTCGCCTCCCGACAATTCGTACACACTCCCGATCTCAAACAACCGCGCTTCCGGAACATCGCGGTTCAGATTCCACGCCAGCATGTCGAGCATCCCCGGCGCGAGCGATGTCCGCATGATGGATGCTTCTTCACTCAAAGGATTTTCCAACTCCAGCACGGCCGTACCAGAGGAGAATCTCTCTGCGTCCGCATGCGAGATGAACGTCAGCGACAATGCTTCGTTGTAACCGAGCGCCAGTGCCCGCTTCCGCAGCGTATCGTCAACCGGCGCATGCGGCAGTTCGACAACCGCGCCGCTGTAGGCTGGCAGAGTGTTCGCGAACTTGTCGTACCCGTGCAGCCGCGCGATCTCTTCGATCACGTCAATCTCGCGTTCCACATCCAGGCGCCAACTCGGAATCTGCACCCGAAACTGTGCGTCGCCCTGCCCTTCGGGGATCAGCTCAAATCCAAGCCGCTTCAGCAGACGGTAGATGAGGCCCGCATCCAGGCCTCCGCCGAGGATGCGGCGCACCTCGCTGACGCGCAGAATCACCTGCGCCTGGTCCATCTTTCTCGAGACAACGTCGACGACGTCGCCGACGAGCTCTCCTCCGCCAGAATCCAGGATCATTTGCGCGACCAGATCGCAGGAAAGAATCGTGGACTCGAAGTCCGCGCCGCGTTCGAACCGATGCGACGCGTCGGTATGCAGCACGTAACGGCGGGACATCTTCCGAATAATGACGGGATCCCACCAGGCCGACTCGATCACGATATTCCGGGTCTTTTCGGTGATCATCGTGTCGTATCCGCCCATGACTCCGGCCAACCCGACCGGCTTTTTCGCGTCGCAGACGACTAGATCTTCGGTGGTGAGCTTCCGCTCGACGCCGTCGAGGGTCTTCAACTTCTCTCCGGTGCGCGCCATGCGCACAACGATCTGTCCGCCCTCGAGCAGGTCGGCATCGAAGACGTGCGTCGGCTTCCCGATCTGCCACAAAACGTAATTGGTAGCGTCGACCGCATTCGAGATCGGCCGCTGATCGAGCAGTTGCAGCCGATGCGCGATCTTCTCCGGGGATGGATTGATGTGGGTATTACGGATCACCCGCGCGCTGAATCGCGGACAAAGAGACGGCTCTTCAACCGTGATGGGAAAGATGGCGGAAGACATTGCCGCAGGAAGCGTGGGAGTGATCGGCTGGAGTGGAAGGTCATAGATTGCCGCCGCTTCCCGCGCGACGCCATAGTGATTCATGGCATCGGGACGGTTCGTCCCGATCTCCATCTCGAACACAGTGTCCGTGCCCGACCCGCTGATCCCTTCAACCGAAATGCCGACGTTGGTCAGATCCTCAGCAAGCCGGAGGTCGTCGACGTTGAGATCAACGTAATCGCGAATCCATTGTGGCGATAATTTCATGCACGCGCTCTGTCATCCTGAGCGAGGATTCTGCTTCGCGATAGCGAAGCAGAATCGCAGTCGAAGGATCTCTTTCATTCTGGTGTCACCGCCGGATTGTCCGTGAGTTCTCTAGACACTCGGAAAGAGCATGCCCAGAGAATTTCGCCTTCACATAAGCTCAAAGGGATCCTTCGACTCCGTGAGAATTTCGCTACGCGAACTTCTCACTGCGCTCAGGATGACACCCCTCTTATCCAAATTGCTCCAAAAACCTGATATCCCCTTGAAAGAAATACTGCAAATCATCCACGCCGTATTTCAGCAAAGCCAGCCGATCCACGCCCATGCCAAAGGCAAATCCGGAAACTTTCTTCGGGTCGTAGCCGTTGTCTGTCACAAACTCGAACACATTCGGGTCTACCATCCCGCAGCCGAGAACCTCGATGAACCCGGTCTGCTTGCACGGACGGCAGGGGGCATCGCCGTCGCGCTTGCCGCTGCCGCCGCAAATGAAGCAGGTCACATAGAGCTCGGCACTGGGCTCGGTGAACGGGAAGAACGACGGACGGAAGTGCGTCTTCACCGACGATCCAAACAACGCCTTCATCGCATGATCGAGCGTGCCCTTCAAATCGCCGAAGGTGATATTCGTATCGACCGCCAGCCCCTCGATCTGATGAAACATCGGTGAGTGACTGGCATCCGGAGGATCGTTGCGGTGCACCGTCCCCGGAATCACAATGCGAATCGGCGGACGCATCTTCTCCATAGTGCGAATCTGCACGGGAGAAGTGTGCGTGCGCAGTAACAGCCGCTCGCGCTGCGGTTTCGAAGACTGCCCCGCGATGAACAGCGTGTCCTGCGTATCCCGCGCCGGATGGTTCGGCGGAAAATTCAGCGCCTCGAAATTGTAGTAATCGGTCTCAACCACCGGCCCTTCGGCGACGGAGTAGCCGAGCCGCTGAAATACAGAGACGATCTCATTCCGAGTCTTGATGACCGGATGCTCGGCCCCGATCGGCCGCCGAATGCCCGGAAGTGAGATGTCGACAGAATCCGCCGCCTTAAGAGCGTCATCGATGCTCGCGAAGGATTGCCCGGAGGACTCGACAGCCGCTCGCTGTTCGTCTGCCTCTTGGCGCTCCAGCAAACTTTCCGTGCGAACTACGTCGTCCGTTACTTTCACCTTCAAGTGGTTGACAAGCTGTCCCACTGCTGGCTTGGCATCTTTCGGTGAGCGCTTTAACCAGACCTCGTTGATCTGCGTCAGCACCCCACTCTTGCGCGACACCCACCTGTCGCGGAACGTTTTGAAGGCTTCCCATCGCTCCTTCCACTCACTCTCATGGGAAGCCCTGGCTGAGACCGGGGGGCACAGCAGGTTTTGTGCTTCTTGATCGACAGCCGAGAGCAACTCGTTCGCAGCTTTCTCCAGCTCCGCCGCCGTGTAATCCGTCAATTTGGGAACGGTGTACGCCACAATCCTTCGCCCCCTTTGGGGCTTCGTTGTTTTAGTCTACCCACGGCTTGCGCCGTGGGCTGCATTCTTTCGCCGCTTCGCGGCTGGCATGATGCGCTCGCTGCCCCCACATCATGCAAATACTCTGTCATCCAGAGCGGAGTAACCCGAATCGCGAAGCGAGTCGGGTTACGCAGTCGAAGGATCCCTACCAGCTACACGCATCCCGCACCGCCGGAGGGAATCTCTACCACGGAGCATTGGCGCTCCCGCAACAGACTCCTCGCCCTGCTCAGAACGACAGATTATAAGTGAGATTACCGTATGCGCCCGGACGCCTGAAGCCTGACGCCCGACGCCTGCTACTACGCCAGCGCCGTCTTCGCCTGCGACGCCAGCCCGGCAAACCCCACCGGATCATTCACCGCCAGGTCCGCCAGAATCTTGCGGTCCAGTTCGATCCCGGCCTTCTTCAACCCGTGAATGAACTGGTTGTAGCTCAAACCGTTCAGCTTAGCGGCGGCGCCGATGCGCACAATCCACAGCGAGCGGAACTGGCGCTTGCGCTGCTTGCGTCCGGAGAACGCAAATTTCAGCCCACGCTCGACCGACTCTTTTGCGGAGCGATAGAGTTTCGACTTTGTCAGGAAATAACCGCTTGCGCGGTCCAGTATCTTTTTGCGCTTCTGGCGGCGTTTGGTTCCGCGCTTTACACGAGGCATGGTGTTCTCCTTTTGTCTTTCGTTTTATGGCGGCTGGAGGTAAGGACGATCGCTGGCGATCGATGACCTCTTCACACGCCGGGGATTGCAGATTTTAAGATTTTTGATTGCAAATTGAAAATCCCTGACCACAGCGATCGTTCAACCTGAAATCTCAAACCTACAATCTGCAATCGCTACTCACTGATACGGAATCATCCGCAGTACCTTGGCGAGATCTCCATCACTCACCAAAGAGGATTTGCGCATCTTGCGCTTGGTTTTCGTTTCCTTAGACGTGAGGATGTGGCGCAGCTTTGCATTTCCCCGCTTCACCTTTCCCGTCGCCGTCTTCTTGAAGCGCTTGGCAGCGCCCTTGTGCGTTTTCAATTTCGGCATAAAACCTCAGCATTTAGCATTTGGCACTTAGCTAGAAACAAAATACGCCCACAGGCATTCTCTCGACTGGCCAAACGCCCAGTGCTAAGTACCAATTGCGATGATTTTGATACTCGCCGCGAAAGCCGCGCTTACGACGCGGGCTTGGCGACCTGCGCCGGAGGCTCGTTCTGGCTCGCAGCGGGCTGCGCCGCAGCCTTCTCGGCTTTTTCGGCCTTCTGCTTCTCCCGCTCGCGCTCCTTGTCCGTTTTCTTCGGAGCCAGGATCGCGTGCAGCGTATTCCCTTCCTGCCGCGGACGAAACTCGACAATACTCGCCGACTCAACGTCCTTGATCAACCGCTCCAGGATCTGACGACCCAGCCCGGTCCGCGTCATCTCGCGGCCGCGGAAGAAAATCGTTGCCTTAACCTTGTCGCCCTCATCCAGAAAACGCAGAACGTGATTCTTCTTTGTCTCGTAATCGTGGTCGTCCACATTAATGCGGAACTTGACCTCTTTTACGGTGATCGTCTTCTGATGCTTCTTGGCTTCGCGCTCTTTCTTTTCCTGTTGGTAGAGATACTTCCCGTAATCCATGATGCGGCATACGGGAGGCTGCGCGGTGGGCGAAATCTCAACCAGATCCAGATTCTTTTCGCGGGCTTTTCTGACCGCTTCAAACGGCGGCATAATGCCGAGCTGATTGCCTTCGTCATCAATCACGCGGATTTCGCGGGCCCGAATGCGGTCATTGATGCGGATAAAACGTTTGTCGATACTGTCCTCCGTGCTCTAAGCAACTGAGAATAAAGAATTATAGCATGATGGATTGATAGCAAGCGCTTCACAAAGACTCGCCCGGAATGACGCGAATGGATACTCTCTGAGACTCGATACTCCCTGCAAGGCCGTAACACTCATCAAGCGTGAGACGGAAGCCCAAATCAGTTTTCTCGATACTGAGCCCAAATATGACGTTTTGGTGGTTGAAACCGTCTAGATCGAGCGCACATACACCCTCGATAGCAAACTCGACCACGACATGTTTTACCAGGACGTAATATCCCTTTTCGTCTGTCTCTTTCGTCATCTCCCACGTATGCACATGCAGATTCGAGCATCCCTTTCGATTCAGGTGCAGGCTTATTATTTCGGCGTCGTGGAATGTAGGCCAGTATCCGAACCAGTCATGAAGTTCCGCTGCTCCGGGAATCTCTTGCAGGTCAGTTGGCACAGCCATAGTCTCTCAATCCCTCGCAATCGCGTGATACCATTCCGGCATGAGGCTCTCCGATACTACTCCCAAGGTCAAAGCTCTCTGGGACCAAGTGGAACGGGAGATGACAGGTGAGCAACGGATTCTGAAAGCTCTTGAGACGAGTCTGCTGGTCCGCGAGTTCGCTAAGTCGAGAATTCGCAGTACTCATCCCGACTGGAGCGAACCGCAAGTAACGCGTGAAGTGCTGCGATTGCAATTTCTCCCCAAGAAGCTCCCCGCCGGCTTTCGATGAACCCCGCCGATGTCTTTCGCAGAATAGTCCTGCACCTGGATCAGCGCGGCATTGCTTACATGCTTGTCGGGTCGTTTGCCGGTACCTATTTTGGCCTATCCCGAAGTACCTACGATGTGGACATAATGATCGAAGCTGCGCCCGATCAGTTGAAAGGGCTCATTGCGGACTTGCAGGCTGACAATTACTATGCGGAACTGGATGCCGCCCTGGATGCTTTAAAACATGAATCCCTGTTCAACGTAATTGACAACACGACCGGCTGGAAGATCGATCTCATCTTCCGCAAGTCCCGGTCATTTGATCAGGAGGAGTTCCGCCGGCGTGTACCCGCAGACCTTTTCGACATTCAGTTATATGTCGCGCCGAAGACGTCATCGTTTCCAAGCTTGAATGGGCCAAGCTTGGAGGATCCCAGAGGCAAATCGAAGACGTCGCAAAAGTCATGGCGGCCCAGTGGAACAGGCTCGATCAATCCTATCTGTCAAAATGGATCAAGGAGTTGCAGCTCGAAGTGCAATGGTCCGCAGCTAAGAACTTCGCGGAAATCCTCGATTGATTCGGAGTTGTATCCATGTGCCGCAACATCAAAATCCTCTTCAACTTCAAGCCTCCGGCCACCGACGACGAAGTCCGCGCCGCGGCCCTTCAGTTCGTCCGCAAGATCAGTGGATTTAACAAACCGTCCCAGGCCAACGAAGCCACCTTCCAGGCCGCAGTCGAGGAGATCACGCTGGTTTCCAGACGCCTCCTCTATTCCCTCGAAACCACTGCACCACCCAAGAATCGCGAGGAAGAAGCCGCTAAGGCCAAAGCCAGGTCGCTGGCGCGTTTTGGAGACTGACTCCGACATCACTTTCGCTGATCGCCCTCGGATCGGTTACTATCTTTGGGATTTTCCGCCGCCTATGAATCCACATCGTTTTCGCATCGCAATCGCCCTTGCTCTGGTCGTCGCAGCGACATCCCACGTCAGTTCCGCGCAACAACCTTCAGTCCTGGAGCAGGGTAAGTTCACCCTCCACAAGTTCGAGCAGGCAATCGGCGATGAGAGCTACGTGATCAGCCGCGATGGAGACTCGATCACTGCCAAGATCGATTTCAAGTTTGTCGACCGTGGCTCCCAGGTCCCGCTTTCGACAATCTTCCGCGGCACTGCCGATCTGACCCCGCAGGCCTTCGAGATCAAAGGCCGCACCGCCCGGCCCGTTTCCATCGACGAATCCATCACCATCGAGGGCGGCAAGGTTCACCTCCGCAGCCGAGACAAACAGAGCGACTTGGCCGTCCCCGCCGGCCCGTACTTCACGATCGCCGGCTACGCACCCAGCACCATGCAGATGTTGCTGGTCCGCTATTGGTCCGCACACGGATCGCCCGCGCAACTCACGACACTTCCCACTGGATCGGTAAAGATCGAGCCTCGTGGGCAAGACACATTTCACCTCGGCGGAAAGGACGAGAAACTCGATCGCTACACCGTCGAAGGCCTGATCTGGGGACGTGAGACTCTCTGGTTTGACGCCAACCGCAACCTCGTCGCCTCCATTACCACCGACGCGGAATTCGACCACTTCGAAGCGATCCGCGACGGCTACGAAACCGCCCTCGGAGATTTCGTCGCCAAGGCCGGTGCCGACGGCATGAAGGCGCTCGCTGACATCTCAAAGGGAATCCCCGGCAGCCACAACGCAACCCTAGCGATCGTCGGAGCGACTTTGATCGACGGCACCGGCGCCGCGCCAGTCCCGGATTCCGCCGTTGTGATCGACGACGGCCGCATCGTTGCCGCCGGTCCGCGGAAAGACGTGAAGCTTCCCAAGATGGCGCACGTTGTAGACGCCAAAGGCAAGTTCCTTCTCCCCGGACTCTGGGATATGCACGCGCACTTCGAGCAGGTGGAATGGGGCCCGATTTATCTCGCGGCTGGCGTCACTACGGCCCGCGACTGCGGCAACGAATTCGAATTCATCACTGCCGTCCGCGACGCCATCGCCCAAGGCCGAGGTCTCGGTCCCCGACTGCTGCTGGCCGGCATTGTCGACGGCACGGGCCTGGTGCAGATCGGCGTCCAGCGTATCGACACGCCTGAGCAGGCCAAGACGTGGGTCGATCGCTATCACGACGCCGGATTCCAGCAGATGAAGATCTATAGCTCGGTGAAGCTCGAGGAGGTGAAAGCCGTCGCCGACGAGGCCCACCGTCTCGGCATGACTGTCACCGGCCACGTACCAGAGGGACTGACCCCCTACCAGGTCATCGAAGCCGGACAAGACCAGATCAATCACATCTCGTATATCGCCGACATGATGAGAGCGCCGCTTCCCCTGACCGCCAGCCGCGCCGAACGGAGGAATGCCACCGCCAACCTCGACCTCAATTCCGCCGAAGCCCAGAAGGCTCTGTCGTTCCTCAAAGATCACCACACCGTTGTCGACCCAACGCTCTCCCTCTACGAACTATTTGGTGCGACAACGGCAAAGCCGCCATCCAGTTTCGAACCGGGCGTGGAGAAAATCCCGGCGGAACTGGCCCAACCGCTCACTGATGTGGGCCCACCGAGTGAAAATTCGGAAATCGGCCAGAAGATTTTCCAGAAAGACATCGAGATCGTCAGCGGGTTGCACAAGGCCAACATCCCGATCGTGGCCGGCACAGATCAAGGCGTCCCAGGCTACAGTCTGCATCGTGAACTCGAGCTTTACGTCCAAGCCGGATTCACGCCGCTAGAAGCGATCCAGGCAGCTACAGTCGTTCCCGCGCGCGTCATGGGGCTCGACAAGGAATTGGGCACGATCGAGAAAGGCAAGCGTGCCGACCTGATCCTGCTCACGGCCGACCCGCTCGCCGACATTCACAACAGCCGCCAGGTCGAATACGTCATCACCAACGGCGCCCTGTACCACACCGCCGAACTCTGGCAAAGCGTAGGATTCAAACCGTAGCATGTAGGCATCGCGCAATCTGGACGCAGGTTGTGGAGCCCGGACGGAGGTTGTGTAGCCCCGGACGCCCTCGTCCGGGGTCGCGCGCAAAGCGCGCGATGAACGCCGCCGCTATGCTAGTCTGCCTCACATGGCTGATCGCACCAGCAAGCGCACTTCTGTCCGAGCCAACTCCCGGCACCCGAGAAAGATATCCCCCGCCAAGCACTTCCTCAGCGACAAAGTCTCCCACTTCACCGAATCCGTCATCCGCGAGATGACCCGCCAGGCGATGCTCCACGGCGCGGTGAATCTGGCGCAAGGCTTCCCTGATTTCTCCGCCCCCGAACAGATCAAGCAAGCCGCGCAGCACGCCGTCGCCGCCGACATCAATCAATACGCCATCACCTGGGGCGCAAAGAACCTGCGCAATGCGATCGCCCGTCAGATGGGCATCTGGCAAGGCATCACGGTCGATCCCGAAAGGGAAATCACGGTCTGCTGTGGATCGACGGAAGCCATGATTTCAACCCTGCTCGCCGTCTGTAATTCAGGTGATGAAGTGGTCGTCTTCGAGCCGTTCTACGAGAACTACGGTCCTGACTCGATCCTCAGCGGTGCCAAGCCGAAGTTCGTGAAACTCCGCCCGCCGAAACACGAATCCGGCGAGTGGACCTTCGACGAAAAGGAACTCCGCCGCGCCTTCGATAACCACACCAAAGCCATCATCCTCAACACGCCGAACAATCCGACCGGCAAGGTGTTCACGCGCGAGGAACTCGAACTGATCCGCGACCTCTGTGTGAAATACAACGTCCTGGCGATCACCGACGAGATCTACGAGCACATCCTCTACGACGGCGCAAAGCACATCTCCATGATTTCGCTCGATGGCATGCGCGACCGTACCGTCACCATCAACGGCATGTCGAAGACCTACAGCGTCACCGGATGGCGCGTCGGATGGGCCGTTGCCCCCGAGAAGATTGCCAACGCGATCCGCAAGGTGCACGATTTCCTTACGGTCGGCGCCCCGGCTCCGCTGCAAGAAGCAGGCGCCGCCGCTCTGAGCCTGCCTCCGGAGTATTACGCGAAGCTGGCGGATGGCTATCGCATCCGCCGCGACCAGCTGATGCCTGCCCTCACGAATGCCGGCTTCCGCTGCTACCGTCCGCGCGGCGCCTACTACGTGATGACCGATGTCTCTGCCTTCCGATTCAAAGACGACGTTTCCTTCGCGAGACATCTGGTGCAGGAAATCGGTGTTGCCTGCGTCCCGGGCTCAAGCTTCTACCGCGAACCTCGTGATGGCGCCAAGCAGGTGCGCTTTGCCTTCTGCAAGAAATCGCAGACACTGGAAGAGGCGGCGCGCCTGCTGAGCAAGCTCACGAAAAAGTTGCAGTTTGCTTAAAAGGGCCGGCTCAGCCCAACGCTCGGCTTTGCCGTCGGGACGGCCGCGGCCGGCGGTCCCCGCATGAACTAGGGCTTATTTCGTGATCACTCCGCACGCCACACGATCGCCCGAATTCCCCGACGGATCCGTCTTGTAGTCATCACCCTTCGCGTGCACCACAATCGCCGCGCCATTCGTCAGCAGCGAATGCGGTCCGTCTTTCAGCGTGACATCCGCGTTCTCCAGCTTGATCTTCGCCTTGCCGTCGGCTCCAACCGTGAAGTTCTTGATGTCGCCTGCATGATGACCGTCGGGGCTATCGAAGCCATGCTTCTTGCTCTCAGGATTGAAATGACCGCCAGCCGACTTGAAGTCCGGCGCTTCGCACTTGGGAACCTGATGGAAATGGATGGCGTGCTCCCCTGGCGTCAAGTCGTGCAACTGCAGTTCGAGGGCTACCCCCTGGCCCTCATCCCAGATGACTACGCTGCCTACATCCTTACCTTGGGCATCCTTCAAATCGACTTTGGTTTTGGCTGCGCTCACCGACGAAAAGCCAAAAAACGCGAACAGAACCCCGCATGCGAGACAGAACTTGGATTTCATATTGGCCTCCAGAGAAGTTGGAAGGCATTATAGCCAAAGCGTACGAGGCACTCCCCATGTACCTCCGTGTCCCCGGTGGTGAACGAATAAGGGACTATCAAAAAGTGCAAATTGCGGCCGAAGCGTCCACAGGCTCGTGGAGTATACTGCGAAGAAGTTCGAATTCTCTCTCGGGGAAAGCACGTTTATGGCGTCGAATGCCGTACAGCCCTTGCCGGATCAGGTTCCAGCCGACGATTTTCAGGCGCTGGAAGAGAAGATTTATCGCACCATAGAGATGTACAAGTCGGCCCGTCAGGCTCAGGCCTCGGCCGAGCATGATGCCGAGCGGCTGCGCCAGCAACTGGAAGGCCGCGAAGAAGAGCTCGTACGCCTTCGCCGCGAAACGGTGCAATTGAGGAAGGAACGAGAGGACATCCGGGCCCGCGTCGAAAAGATGTTGGCCCAGATCGAGACGCTGGCCGAAGCCAGCTAGGCGCGGAACCCGATCGCAGGAGGCCGCGTCCTCACGGAGAACATGCAATGGCCACCGCCACCAAAGATCATGCAGTGACAGACGCTCAGAATTCCAGCGTTCGGGTGGAGATTTTCGACCAGGCCTACAATTTGCGTGGCTCCGACCCTGAATACATCCTTAAGCTCGCCGACTACGTCGACTCCAAAATGCGCGCCGTTGCCGAAGCCACCAACACCATCGACACTGTGCGTCTGGCGGTCCTGGCGGCCCTCAACATCGCCGACGAGTTCCACATCCTGAAGAAAAAGTCCGAGATCGGGGCAACCGACTACCAGCAACGTGCGCATCAACTCGTACATGCGCTCGATGAAGTCCTGCAGCAAGACCGCAAGGCGGGCTAGTCTGCGCCGGGCAATTCTGTTCACCACGACCGTTCTTTTTCTGCTGATCCCGGCCTTCGCGCAGGAAACCACCATCCGGTCTCGCTCCAACCTCGTCCTCATCCCCACGCTTGTCAAGGACGCGCAAGGCAGCATCGTTTACGGTCTGCAGGCCACCGATTTCATCGTCGAAGACGACGGAGCAGAGCAGCCTCTACGCCTCGACGAAGCGCCCGAAGGCCAGCCTGTTTCGCTCGTTCTGGTCATTCAAAAAGGACGCCGCGCCTCTTACGAATTCCCCCGCATGCAAGGCCTCCGGACCATGCTCAGCCCGCTCTTCACGCCGGGAACGGCGCGAGTGGCGATCGTCGAATTCGACAGTCGCGTCGAACTGACTCGCAACTTCACCGGCGACGAGGCTCTCATCGATGCCAATCTGACGAATCTCCAGCCCGGCGACAACGGCGCCGCCATCCTCGATTCGATCGCCTATTCCATCAACCTCCTTCGCAACGAACCGGACGATCGCTTGCGCGTCCTGCTCCTGATCAGCGAAACCCGCGACCACGGCAGCACCATAAACGTCGATGAGGTCGTCGCTTCCATTGGCCAGGCGAACGCCGTGATGTACGCGCTCTCCTTTTCCCCCGGCGTCTCCAACATCCTGGACACCGGACGCGGCACCAACAAAGACGAGATGCATCAGGGAGTGAACTTCCTCGATCTTGCCTACCGGACCGCGCAGGCCCTGCGCAAGAATGTCCCGAGCACCGTAGCTGCGATGACCGGCGGCGAATATGAGCTCTTCACCAATCGCAAACGGTTCGAGGTCCGCATGAACGATTTCTCCAATCATCTGCACAGCCGCTACTTGCTGAGCTTCGCGCCGAAGGAACCCCACCCGGGATTTCACCAACTGCGGGTTCGATTGAAAGACCCGCGCAATAGCATCGTCATGGGACGCACCAGTTACTGGGCGGAAGACGCCACAAAGCGCTAGCATCATTTTTCAGCCAGATAGAAACGTTCGTATGAATCTCGCGTTACTTTAGTTGCAAGCGTTCTGCCAACTATTTACTTCCGTCCCCTTGCCAAGCGAGCCTGAAAACCCCTAGCATCCAGATTGAAAGCCGACCTGCCAGGTTGGTGATGGTGGGGTAACCGATATTTGAACCAATGAAGAATGAACGGGAGCTCGACTCGAACTAGGATCCGGTGAGCAATGCTCCGCCATGCGGAGATGCCTAATGGGTCTCGGCGGGCGCCCACGTCTACCGACGGGTTCATTCTCGGCCCTCATTACACGGCTCAGTGGGTCGGCTTGTTTTTTCCAAGGAATCTCCCACCATGTGGGAGTCATCCTGAGCGGAGCCGTTCTTCCGGCGGAGCGAAGGATCTCGCGCGAAGCCACCGGGCCAGTTCCGATCTCCTGCTAAACTGATCCAGTAGCAAATCGATAATTCACGCATCTAATACTCCAGTGTTCCCACAACTCCTCCATTTCGGAAGTCTCTTCCTGCCGACCTACGGATTCCTGGTCTCGCTGGGCGTCCTGCTGGGTCTCTGGATCAGCGTGCGCAACTCCGAGCGTCTGGGATACAACGGCGACGATGCCTGGAACCTCGGCATTCTGGTTGTGCTCTGCGGCATTGTCGGCGCCAAGATTCTCTACGTAGTCAACGAGTGGGACTACTACTCGACTCACAGGCGCGAGATTTTCAGCATCACCACGCTGCAAGCGGGAGGAGTCTTCTCTGGAGGCCTGCTCGCTGCTTTCCTCGCCGCCGCCTGGTACGTCCGCAAGCACAAGATGCCCGCGCTTGGCACCTGCGACGCCTTCGCTCCCGGCCTCGCTTTCGGACACGCTCTCGGCCGCATCGGTTGCTTCGCCGCTGGATGCTGCTTCGGCAAGGAGACTCATCACTGGTGGGGAGTAACTTTCACCAATCCGCTGGCCAACTCCATTACCGGCACGCCGCTCAACATTCCTCTCGAGCCCACGCAGCTCTTCGAGTTCGCCGTGGAGCTCGCGAACTTCTTCTTCCTGACATGGCTGCTGAGGCACAGAAAATTCGACGGACAGGTGATCGGCGCCTTCATGTTCATCTACGGAGTTGCCCGCTTCTTTCTCGAATACCTGCGCGGCGACCCCGGCCGCGGCTCAGTCTTCGGCGGCGCCATTACCGGCACCCAACTCATCGCCATCGGCCTGGTTCTTGCCGGCGGGCTGATCTGGTGGCTCCGCCCCGGCGCAAAAGCCGCGGCGGTGCAAACTGTGGCTGCCCAACAAAAGACGTAGGAGCGCGCAGCTCGTCCCAAGTAACGTCTAGCGGTCACCCCCGCGAGCCAAGCGAGCGGAGCAGCACGACCCCTCTTTCACCGGACCAGCCGCACAACGGCGTCCGCAGGACGCCCGATAGTAGCCTGGCGTTTCAACGCCGGGTAGACTGGTGCGTCCGCGTCCTGCGTCCCGCTAGGGACGCCTGAGCCATGAAAACAACGCCCACGCACCTGACCGCCTCCAGCGAAGACGCCGGTCAGCGCCTCGACCAATTCCTTGCATCCCGCCTCGACGTCAGCCGCGCCCGCGTCCAGCAACTCATCTCCGAGCAGAAGGTCCTGGTCAACGACGAACACGCGAAGCCCTCTCTGAAACTTCGCGGAGAGGAGCAAATCCGTGTCACCGGCCCCGCAGCACGTCCTACCCTGAAGGCAATCGCCGAAGAAATCCCACTCGACATCGTTTACGAAGACGCTGATCTCGCCGTCATCAACAAGCCCGCCGGCATGATGGTGCACGCTGGAGCTGGCGCCACCGAAGATGCCCGCAATCGCGGCACGCTCGTCAACGCGCTGCTGCATCACCTCGCCACGCTGTCAGCAGTCGGTGGCGAAATGCGCCCCGGAATCGTGCACCGCCTCGACAAGGAAACCAGCGGCCTGATCGTCGTCGCTAAGAATGACGAGACCCACCGCAAGCTGGCTGCTCAATTCGCCCGCCGCGAGGTGAAGAAGAAATATATTGCCCTGGTCCATGGCTGGCCCAGGAAGGACTCCGGCACCGTCTCTGCCAGCATCAGCCGCGACCGCAGCCGCCGTACCCGCATGACGACTCGCCAATCCGGTGGACGCGAGGCCGTTTCCCACTACCGGATCGCAAGGCGAATCGACTCGCCCTACGGGAAATTCTCCGACATCGAAGTGAAGATCGATACCGGCCGCACCCACCAGATCCGCGTCCACATGGCCTCCCTGGGCCACCCGATCGTCGGCGACACTCTCTATGGCGCCCCGCGCGAGTTGCGCTTCCGGAAACCGGGGGCGAAACAGGCTAGCGGCGGCGCGCTCTCGCTGCCGAGAAACTTCCTGCATGCGGCGGAGTTGCAGTTTGCCCACCCGCGGACCGGCGCCGTAGTCCAGTTCACCAGTCCACTTCCTCCGCAACTGCAGCATTTTCTGGCCGCTTTGCAGAGTACGGCGGAACCTGACAAGACGGCCTTGCCCGGGCAGCTATAATGTCTCCATCCATGAAAACCCCGTGGACGAAACCTATCCTCCTGGCCAGTTTCCTTCTGGTCGCGTTCATGACTCTGAGTGCGATGGCGCAAGACGCACCTCCGTCCGCGCCAGCCTCGCAGCCGCAGGCTCAATCGTCGCCTGACCAAAAGCCCGTCGACGCCAGCAGCGCTGATGACAACGCAGTCACCAGGATCATCACCAGGACAAACGAAGTCAATGTCGTCTTCACCGTCACCGACAAGAAGGGCCGCCGCATCACCGATCTTAAACAGGCCGACTTCCGCATCGTCGACGACAACAAGGCCCCGGATACGATTCGCGCCTTCCACGCTGAAACCAATCTTCCACTTCAGGTCGGCCTGCTGATCGACGCCAGCAACTCGGTCCGCGACCGCTTCAAGTTCGAGCAGGAATCCGCCATCGAATTCCTCAACCAGACCGTTCATCCCGGAAAAGATCAGGCCTTCATCATTGGCTTCGACGTAACTCCCGAAGTCACCCAGGATTTCACCGACAACACCGAACTGCTCGCTCACGGCGTGCGCGACCTGCGCCCGGGTGGCGGCACCGCCATGTACGATGCCCTGTACTATGCCTGCCGCGACAAGCTTCTCAAGACTGCGAAGGGATTGACCGTCCGCCGCGCCATCGTCTTGCTCAGCGATGGCGACGACAATCAGAGTCACGTCACTCGCGAAGAAGCCATCGAAATGGCGCAGCGCGCCGAGGCTATCGTCTACACCATCAGCACCAACGTTACCGGCTCGAAGGGTTCTGGAGACAAGGTGCTCGAGCGCATCGCCGACGCAACCGGTGGACGTGCCTTCTTCCCCTTCCAGCTTCGCGACGTGGCCAACGCTTTCGCCGAGATTCAGGACGAACTCCGCAGCCAGTACGCCGTCTCTTACAAGCCGGCCGACTTCAAGGCGGATGGCCACTACCGCACCATCGAGATCGTGGCCAACGACCGCAAGAATTTCCGCGTCCGCGCCCGCCGTGGATACTACGCCCCACTGCAGTAGAGATTAACCAGTGGGGAGAACTCCCCTCTCTGTAGCGCAAAACGAGGTCGCGAAGCGGACTCGTTCGGAAGCCTGCCCTGAGCGAAGCCGGAGGGTCGAAGCATCCCATACGCTCAAGACACTCCCTGGCAAAAAGAGCCTCTCTTCGTGTAACTTCGTGTTCTTAGTCGTTAACGCCTCTTCGTGGGGTTTACCGAAATGCCCGGATACTCCGGCACTCCTCTGCCCAAGAAACTCGGCATCAAAGACGGCTTCCAGGTTTCCCTAACGGATGCTCCAGACGAAGTCGTCGCCGAACTCAAGCCAATCCTGGATAAATGCGAAATCGTCAGCGCCAGCAAGACTCCTATCGATTTCGCAATGTTCTTCACGAAGTCCAGCGCAGCCTTGCAAAAAGAATTCCCGCGCCTCGCGAAGCGTCTTACACCCGCCGGATTGCTCTGGGTCAGCTGGCCCAAGAAAACTTCCGGCGTTCCCACCGATCTCACGGAAAACATCGTCCGCGAAACCGGCCTCGCCACTGGTCTCGTCGACGTCAAAGTCTGCGCCGTTACCGACATCTGGTCTGGATTAAAATTCGTGCGTCGTCTCAAAGACCGATAACAATTCACAAGGAAGCAACATGGTTCGAGTAGGACTCATCGGATTCGGCCTGGCAGGACAGGCATTTCACGCCCCCATGATTCGCGGCGTCAAGGGAATGGAACTCGCCTGCGTGCTGGAGCGCCACACTAACAACGCGACAGCGCGGTATCCCGAAGTCCGCGTCGCACGCAACCTCGACGAGATGCTGTCCGACAAGTCGATCAACCTCGTTGTTGTGGCCACTCCCAACGACACTCACTACTCCTACACCAAGGCCTGCCTCGAAGCCGGACGCCACGTAGTCATCGACAAGCCCATGACTCCAACCATGCACGAGGCCGAGGAACTCGTCCGCCTCGCCGCAGCGCGCGGCCTCCTTCTTTCCGTGTATCAGGATCGCCGCTGGGACGGAGCATTCCTCACCGTGAAAAAGCTGATCGAAGCTGGCGCGGTCGGCCAGGTCGCCGAATACGAAGCTCGCTTCGATCGCTTCCGCCTTGATGCTAAACCCGGCGCCTGGCGCGAGAAAGCCGACTTCCCCGCCGCCGGCGTCCTCTGGGATCTCGGCCCGCACCTCCTCGATGGTGCCCTCGTCCTCTTCGGCGTGCCGGAATCGATCTACGCCACCGCTCTTCACCAGCGGGATACGTCCGAGATCGACGACGCCTTCGACGTCATCTTTCAATACCCGCACCTCCGCGCCACGCTCCGTGCCCGCATCATCGCCTATGCTCCCAGCCATCATCTACTCGTTCACGGGACCGAAGGCTCCTTCGGGAAGTACGGCATGGATCCCCAGGAAGAAATTCTGCGCAGTCCCAACTACCCAGATGGCCTCGACTGGGGCAATGATTGGGGATTAGAAACTGAGGATCGCTGGGGAACTCTCACACGAGTGGGCGAGGCCCCTCGCAAGATCGAGACCGAACGGGGCGACTATCGCGGCTTCTACGCCAACATGCGCGCCGCCATCGAAGACGGGGCCCCGCTCGAAGTGCCTCCCGAGCAATTTCTCCGTACCCAGCGCGCGCTCTTGCTCTCTCACAAGAGCAGCCGCGAAGGCCGCGTCGTTAGTTGGAACGAGCCCGTAACGTAGCCTTGGCTAGACGTCGCCGAGAACGTCTCGCCCTCGCACGCGACAATCGATTAGCATTCTCCCCATGCAAGTTCCCGGCCTGACCTCTGATCAAGTCCTCCGCACCTTTGAATCCGAGGCTTTCACTCTCTTTCTCGGCGCCGCCATCACCGCCACCGGCCTGATCGCCGCCGCCTTTGCCACCATCCGTCGCCAGCGCGCGACTCTCCTCATCTACTTCGCTCTTTTCGCGCTCCTCTATGGCTCCCGCATGTGGATACAGACCCGCCTCTTCGAATTCATCCTCGGAGGCTCCGCCACCTTTGTTCGTCTGCGCTCTGCAATTAACTTTGTCGTGCCTGTTCCCGCATTCCTCTTCTTCGACGCCGCAGGTTTTCTCCACCGCAAAATCCGCATCGTCACCTATTCCTTCTTTGGCGTTCTCGCATTGCTCGCCCTCGCGACCCTCATCGGGGGTACGTCCGATTTCTACCAGCAGGTGAACAACGTTCTGGTAATCCTCTGCCTTGTGCTCTTGCTGACTGAACCGATGCGCGGACTTACGCCCGATCGTGATTTCATCCTCGCGCGGCGTGGGCTCCTCGTCTTCGCTGTCTTCGCCTTATGGGACAATCTCAGCGGCGTTTTTCACTTCCGATTTCCAAAGATCGAAGAGATTGGGTTCGTCGTCCTGCTCGCCTGTCTGGGATACGTCGCCGCGCGCCAGACCATAAAACGCGACGAGCAGTTGGCCGAAATTCAGAAGGAACTCGAAGTCGCGCGCCGCATCCAGCTTTCGATTTTGCCCACGGCCTTCCCCGCCTCTGCCCGATTCGACGTCGCCGCCCGTTACGTCCCCATGACCTCGGTTGCCGGAGACTTCTACGATTACGTCATCGCCGACGACCACCGCGCCGGACTCCTCATCGCCGACGTTTCCGGTCACGGCGTTCCCGCCGCGCTCATCGCCTCCATGGTGAAGCTGGCCGCAACCTCGCAGCGCCCGCACGCCACTGACCCGGCGGCTCTGCTGCTCGGCATGAATGCTGCCTTACATGGCAACACCCAAAGTCAGTTCGTCACCGCCGCTTATGTCTACCTTGATGCGCAGGCTCGCGAACTCCGCTACTCGGCTGCCGGACACCCGCCAATGCTATTGCTGCGCGATGGGAAGGTCACTGAGATTTCTGAAAATGGATTGATGCTGGCCGCGTTCGATTTCGCGACTTACGGTACCCTCACTCATCCTCTGCAGACGCACGATCGCCTACTTCTCTACACCGATGGCATCGTCGAGGCCGCCAACGCCGCGGGAGAATTCTTCGGCCAGGAAAAGTTGTCCGCACTGCTGCGCGATACCGCCGCTCTCGACTCACACAAGGCCGCGGACAACATCATCGAATCCGTGCAGAAGTGGGCGAATACCCAGGACGATGATCTCACCGTCCTGGTCTGCGATTATGCCGAGAACTAGCGAGACGGTCTCACCACACCTCGCAGCGCTTGCCTTCCGGCCGCACCATCGGCGCATCGGCCTTGCAGCTGAACGCCTTTTGGAACTCCGGCAAGTTCGACACCGGCCCGATCACCCGGTACTTCGCGATCGGATGCGGATCGCTTTGCACCATCAATCGCGCGGCCTCCGGACGAATCTCATCCCCGCGGAACTGTCCCCAGGCAATGAAAAACAGTTGCTCCGGCGTGAATCCGTCGATGTCCGCCGGCCGCGGCTTCCCCGCAAGCGACTTCTGATACGCAAGATAAGCGATCTTCGCGCCGCCCAGGTCGCCGATGCTCTCGCCCAGCACGAGTCTTCCTCTGTGATGAATATCTTTCTCGATGTAGTAGTTTTCGAACTGATCCGCCACGCACGCGCCACGAGCCTTGAAGTTGTCTTCATCGGCCTTAGTCCACCAGTCGCGCAACCGCCCGAGAAAATCAAACTGCGCTCCCTCATCGTCAAACCCGTGTGAGATCTCGTGTCCAATCACCACGCCGATCGCGCCGTAGTTCACCGCGTCCACCGCGTTCATGTCGAACGCCGGAGGCTGCAAAATGCCTGCCGGGAAAACAATCTCATTCTCCAGCGGATTGTAGTAGGCATCGGACGTCGGCGGCGTCATGCCCCACCGGCCGCGGTCCACGGGCTTGCCGATCTGCTCACGGTCATCGGTTTCGACGTATTTTCTGCCCACGATCACATCCTCGAAAAACGCATCCCGGCGGATCTCCACGTGGCTGTAGTCCTTCCATTTGTCGGGATATCCGATCTTCGGATTGAAGGTCGCGATCTTCGCCATCGCCTTTTCTTTCGTGTCATCGCTCATCCACGGCCGGCTCAGGATGTCATCCCGCATCGCGGCTAGCAGATTCCGCACCATCTCCTGCATTCGCGCCTTCGCCGCAGGCGGGAAATATTTCTCGACGTACTTCTTCCCCAGCGCCTCTCCGAACAGCTGATCCGCCGACTCCGCACAACGCTTCCAGCGCGGCTTCATCTCCTTCAGTCCAGCCAGGTACTTCCCGTTGAACGCAAACTCCTCTTCGACAAACGGCGCCGAGAGCGACTCTGCCGATGAATTCAGCAGGTGCCATTTCAGATAGAGTTTCCAGTCCGCCAGCGGTGTCTCCTGCATCTGCCGGTCGACTTCCTGCATAAATTTCGGTTGATCCACATTCATATCGACATCGTTCGGAATCTGCTTGTGCTTGAAGTACGCCGCCCAATCCACATGCGGAGCCATCGCCTGCAGCTGCGCAAGCGTCGTATTGTGATCCGTGGCCGACGGATCGCGCAACGCAACATTGTCCAGCGACGCCTCGGCCAACTTCGTTTCCATCCCCATGATCGTCTTCGCCCCGTCGGCCGCCAACTTCTCATCCCAACCCGCGAGCTTCAGCATGGCCGCCACATGCGCTACATACTTCTCCCGCGCCTCCTGAAAGCGTGGCTCAGTCTTGAGATAGTAATCGCGGTCGGGCAGCCCGATCCCGCCAGCGCCAATGTCCGCCAGCACCCAAGTCGGCTTGTGCGGATCCGGCTGGCTCCCTATCCCAAACGGTACGGTGACCAGAATGTCGTGCAGTTCCACCATGACCGCCTGCAGCGACGCCATGTCCTGCGCCGCATCGATCTTGGCGAACCACGGCTTGATCGGCTCAACACCTCGCGCATTCACTCGCGTCTCGTCCATGCAAGCCCCGTAGTAGTCGCCGATGATCTGCTCCGTGCTGCCCTTGGGAGCGTTCTTCACTGCAACCGCCGCTTCCAGAATTTCGTGCAGCCGGTCCTTCGCGTTCTCCCCGGCCTGCCACCGCCGGCTCCATCGCGTCATCGACGCCGGAATCGGATTGTCCGCCCGCCACGTACCGTTCGCAAACTGAAAGAAGTCATCACAGGGCTGAACCTTGCGATCAAGATCATTCACGTAGATGCCGCGCATGGAAGAGGTTTGTGAGACCGCAAATAAGGCAGATATCAGGAAGCACACCAGCACCACTGCACTGCGCCGAGTAGCCATGACTCTCTCCAGAAAAGATGGGAAATTTTCTGCGGACAGCATTGTAGATCAAGCAGAAGAGAAGCGTCCGCAGCTTAGACGAACACGCCCAAAGAAGAGAAGCAAGAAGGAAGGGATTGATTCCAGAGTGTTCCGAACTAGGTACTGGGTACTCGGTACTGGGTACTGTCTTTTCTACCCACCCGCCTTCAACTCCGTCAAAACCTGTTTCGCGATCTCTTTAAGAGTCTCGAAAACGCCGACCCCTTGAAAGGCAACCGCCTCGACGACGGCCTCATTCTTCTTGCGCAGTTCGGTGGTGAGTAAATCGACGGGCAGAATATTTGGCAGGTCGCGCTTGTTCAGCTGCAGTACGTACGGAATCTTATTGAAGTCGTACCCATGTTCCTTCAGATTCGACATCAGGTTGTCGAGCGCTTCTACGTTCGCGTCCATGCGCTGTTCCTGCGAATCGGCCACGAACACAATTCCATCCACGCCGCGCAGAATCAGCTTGCGGCTGGCATCGTAGAAAACCTGTCCGGGGACCGTATAGAGGTGAATGCGCGTCTTGAATCCCCGCACCGAGCCCAAATCCAGCGGCAGAAAATCGAAGAACAGCGTTCGTTCCGTCTCCGTGGCCAGCGAGATCATCTTTCCCTTCTGCTGGTCCGCGGTCTTCTGATAGATCACCTGCAAATTCGTCGTCTTGCCGCCGAGCCCGGCGCCATAGTAAACGATCTTGCAATTGATTTCCCGGGCTGCGAAGTTGATGAAACTCAAAGGCTTTCCTCGAAACGCGGACACCCCTTGGCGGGCTGCCGCCTTTGCACTCCTGTCCTTTTTTAGGCTCGCGGTCTTTATATCATACGGGGGGTGCCCGCCGCAGGTTACTCAGGTGACCCCGGTTTCTAATGTCACCCAAATTGCGGCCAATCGATTGCCCAGGGCCAAGGATCAGCGGGCAGACGGTATCGGATAGTATCCCGCTTTCGCGTATACATCCAACGATTTGCGGTGGACAAGTACTTCGATCGTCCGGAAAGCTGAGGCCCCCTTGATTGCGCCCGGCTTGTAGCCCAGCGTGTACTGGTTGCGCGCTTCTGAGGTGATCTGCGCGTAGGCTTCTTCAATCGCGTTCCGCGACAGTTCCGTGAAGACGTTTCCGCCCCCGGTAGCATTCGTATATTTCGGCAGGATATCGGCATATCCCTGCCGGAACACGTGGGGAAGCTTCTCCACCTGCTTGTATACGGGCAGGGCGCCCATGTCGAGCACGACCGCCTTGACCTGGATCCCCTGCGTCTCCAGCACGCGCAGCACGTCGCTGTAGCTGGCCCGGCTGCCCCGCTCCCGCCCGTCACTGATGACGAAGATCACCTTCCGGCGCGTGCGGTCGCGCTTGCTCAAATCGAGCGCCGCCCTCAGGATCGCATCGTTCAGCACGTGCGCCTCCTTCGCCGGTGTATACACCGGAGGCGGCCCCGCACTCCCCACCGGAATCCCGTTTATCGACGGTGGTTGCGGCCCCAACGGCCCGCCCAACACCGGAGGCCCGCTGCTGCGCCCGTGCACCAGCTTCATGGCTTCAAGCGACGCGTTCAGCCGGTCCTGCCTCACCGTGTAGTCCGTCACCCGGCTGACCGTGCTGCTGTAGGTATAGAGCGCGACCTCATCGTATGGACTGAATGCCCCGATCAGCGCCGAGTATGTCTGATTTACCTTCTGCACGGCCACATCCGCCATTCCCAGATCGATTAGCACCGCCACCGAAAGCTGGAACGGATCGCTGGTGAAATACGACAGCGATTGCGGCTTGCCGTTTTCCAGCACCGTGAAATCACCCGGCAGCAGGCCGTCGACGCGCCGTCCGGATCTGTCCTTCACCATCACAGGAATCTGCACGAAGTTCGTCGTGACAGAGATCGTGTATAGATCATCCTTCGGATTCAGCTGATTCTTGGGCCCAGTCCCCTGCGTGGCCGCATCCGGAACGCTTCCCGGCGGCACTGTCTCCACGGGCGGCATCGGCGGAGGCGCCGACTTCTCCCCCTCTCCCGGCTGCGCGGAAGTGCTGGTCGGCCGAGGCTCCGGCGATGGGGCGGGCCTTTCAATTTCCGGTGCAGGCTTCGGCGCCGGAGGCTGCACCGTCGAAGGCGCATCCGGAATGTCCTGCGCGGACTGATTGCTGGAGGGCGCTTGAGACTGATTAGTGGACGGAGATTGCCCACTTGCAGCCTGCCCCCAAACCGGGACCATAAGGCCAAGCGCGCTGACGAGCACAAGGGTGATGGCGATCCCCGCCAGCCGCGGAGCGGCGACAGAATGCAGCCCACAGCCTGCCCTGAGCTTGCCGAAGGGGCGTAAGCCGTGGGTGGCTGGCAAGAAGGAGGAAAAGCCCCGAAGGGGCGAAAGAAAAACAGCCGCCAGCCGCCGTATTCGCTCCGATCTCAGTCGCCCAGCCATCAAAAAATCCGCTTCCCCACCTTGTGGGATGCCAATTCCATCCCTTTTGGTGCATCTAATGTTCAGGATTAGACTAACAAAAACAGTCGCGAGAGTCCCGGATGCCGAACACTCAGAGGTTTCGCCAGTTTCTGCCCGCTATTGCCTTGGCCGCATTGGCCCCGTTCTCTACGGCTCAACAGACGCAAACCCAGCAACCCGCGGATCAGAATCCCACCGAGACTCTGAAGGTCAACGTCAACATCGTCCAGCTCTTCTTCAACGTCAAGGACAAGCACGGCGCCCTGATCCCCAACCTCACCAAAGACGAATTTCAAATCTCCGAAGATGGCCAGCCGCAAACCATAAAATACTTCAACGCCGAAACCAACCTTCCCCTCACCCTTGGCGTGATGGTCGACTCCAGCGGCAGCCAGCGCAACGTGATCGACATGGAAAAGGAAGTTGGCGGCGCCTTCCTCAAGCAAGTCCTTTCGGACAAAGATGAGGCCTTCGTTATCAGCTTCGGCACCGATGTCGACCTTCTGCAGGATTTCACCCGCGACGTGCACCGTCTTCAAACCGCACTGAACAAAGTCAAACTCAACGCCGGATACAGCGGTCCCGGCATTGGTGGAGGTCCGGTTCCCACCATGGCTACTGCCGGCACCCTCCTCTACGATGCCGTCTACCTTTCGGCACATGACATGCTCGCCAAGGAGGTCGGTCGCAAGGCGATGATCCTTCTGACCGACGGCCAGGACGAGGGCAGCAAGCTGAAGATTCAGGATGCCATCGAAGCCGCTCAGAAAGCCGACGCCATCGTTTATGTCCTGCTCTGCGCCGATCGCGGAGGCTACTTCAGCTCGGGTATGGGCTATAGCGGGGAAGGCGACATGCGCAAGCTCACCGAGCAAACCGGAGGCCGCGTCATCAACGTCGGCAACAAATTCGACAAGCTGAGGGAAGCCTTCGACCAGATCGCCAAGGAACTCCGCAGCCAGTACAACATCGGTTACGTCCCCACCAACCTTAAGCTCGACGGCACCTACCGTAAGCTCGAAATCAAGAACAAGCAGAATTATAAGATCCAGGCCCGCGCCGGCTACTACGCCGCCAAAGGCGAAGAGTAGAATCAACTTGCGCTAAGAACATGCCATCGACGCTGAAGTCGTTACTGCTTGTAACGCTCATGACGGCCTGCCTCTTTGCGCAGACTACAAATGATCCAGAACAGGGCTCTGAGCCGATCAAGGGAAAGTCCCGCACCGAGACGGTCGATGAAGTTTGGAGGCTCGCCACTCAAGGCGAACTCCTGAGCCGTGAGGGATGGTCAAAAGTTGCCGGCTATTTCACAACTCCCGCGCCATTCCCTGGGACCAAACTCATCCAGATCATGTCCAACGATTGGGGACCGGCCCACGAATTCCCCAGTAAACCCGGCGATGTCGAACTCGGCTACATCGAGATCGGGACGATCGATTCGCATCTCCAGTTCAAACCTGCTCCGGAGACCGAGTTTGTGAAGACAGCGTTCAGCTATCACATGGTCGCCGCGCCAGCGTACATGATGATGTACGGACCGGACGGGAAGACTCTGGTTGAGAAGAAACCCGTGGGATACCGCGTATGGCAGATCCAGGGCTCACTCGACACACCTTGGACGACCATAAATACGGCAATTCGCTACGTCCTTGAACGGCGCGACAGGACTACCGACCCGACGCTGAAGAAGAATGCCGACAAGACCATTGCTGAACTTCTAAAACATCACTGAGCGGCAGCTACCCCCGCCCGAACCGGTGCAACCCCGTTGGATCATCCGGAGGAATCGGTGGCCGAGGCGGGTCGACACCGCCCATCATCCTCCGCACCCGATCTCGCGCGAACGCCACATCGGTGACGTAACTTCGCGATGCGACAATCTTCCAGCCGTGGCGCCTGAACACTTCGAGAATCTGCTCACCCCGCAGGCAATCGGGCGCCTGCACGTGGCGCAGGGACTGCATGCCGCTACCACCGCCTCCAATCGCCTTGCTGAAGGCAGTGGTCGTGATGTCGCAGATCCAGTCGGCAACGCCGCACTCTGTCGAGCATTCCGCGGCTAATCCTTCGACAGTCGCGGCCGGAAGGTACATCAGCAAGCCTTCTGTGATCATCAAGGCGGGCGCAGAATCCGCCGCTTCATACACCGTGTGCCTCTGTGCCGGATCGTTCAAATCGACCGAAAGACGCTCGCGCCGGCACCGAGGCGTTTCGCCCGAAAGCACTCCGTCCTTGTAATCGAGGACGTCCGCGAAGTCGACCTCAATCCATCGCAGATCCGGCGGTAGATCGAGTCTCCACGGCCGAGTATCGAGCCCGCAACCGACGCTCAGCACGGTCGTGATCGCATGCGCCGCCATCGCCTCCCGCAGCAACTCATCGATGAAACGCGTCCGAATCGCAACTCCAAAGCGAAACATCCCGGCATGCGGCAGTGCGCTGAGAATCGCCTGTCCGCGCTCTCCGGCCAACCGCGCCGCAAACCGGTCCCGCACAAAAGCATCTTCCAGCTCATTTTCGTGCGCCCGGCACGCCGCCACCATCAGTGCCGTATCGCTGACGTGAGTGATTTCTCCGCTAGAGGACATGCCATGATTATGCCCCATACGCAAGGAACGCGGACGGACCCGCTTCCTTTGACTTCCCCCCGACTTCAAGGCAGAATAAATCCCCATCAGCCGGACACGCTCCTGCCGCGTGTCCACCGCATCGACTGGGGATGCCCATGCCAAACTTCTCGCGACGTTCATTCCTGCATCTCTCTGCAGCCGCTTCCACTGCTGCCGCCTTCCGCCTGATGACCGAGCCCATGCTTGCCGCGGCAGCGCGTCGGCGTCCCGCTCCTCCCGGCGCAGTCGTCATCGACTCCAACGAGAATCCTCTCGGTCCGTCGCAGGCCGCGCGGGACGCCATGGCCGCCATCATCCCAACCGGCGGACGCTACTCCGACAACCTCACCGACGAACTCATCAACACCTTCGCGCAAATCGAAGGCCTCAATCCCGAATACGTTCGTGCAACCGTCGGCTCGACCCCGCCGCTCGCCGCCAGCGTTCTGGCGTTCACCTCGCCGCAGAAAAGCTACGTCACCGCCGACCCCGGATTCGAACTCGGCATGCACGCGGCCGAGGTCTCCCACGCTCGCGTTGTCAAAGTCCCGCTGACCAAGACCTACGCGCACGACATCAAGGCCATGCTTGATGCCGGACAGGACGCCGGCCTCTTCTATATCTGTAACCCCAACAATCCCACAGGAACACTAACCCCACGCGCTGACATCGAATCCTTGCTGGCCAACAAGCCGAAAGATTCGATCGTGCTCGTTGACGAGGCCTACATCCACCTCACCGAAGCGTCCAACGCGCTCGATCTGGTGAAAGCTGGCAAGGACATCATCGTCCTGCGGACGTTCTCCAAGGTCTATGGCATGGCCGGCATCCGCTGTGGATTTGTCATTGCCCGCCCGGACCTTGCCGACACAGTTGTTCAGCACGGCGCGATTAACTTCATGCCCGTCACCGCTGTAGTCGCTGCAACGGCCAGCTTGAAAGATCCGAACCTCGTCCCCGAGCGCCGCCGCATCAACGCCACCATTCGACAGCAGACCTTCGACTGGCTCGCCCGCAACAACTACTCCTTCGTTCCTTCGGAATCGAACTGCTTCATGGTCGATACCAGACGCCCAGGCCAGGAAGTCCGCGACGCCATGGCCAAAGAGAACGTGATGATTGGCCGCATCTGGCCTGTCTGGCCAACACATGTCCGTATCACGGTAGGGACGCAGGAAGAAATGCAAAGATTCCAGGCCGCCTTCCAGAAAGTTATGAAGGCTTGAATCTGCCCCGGTTCAATATCTCCTCCTGGCGTTACTCCAACTGGCCCTTCGTCCATGAACCCCCGGCACCACGCTCCTAACCCTGTGCGCAATGGCTCCCGCGATTCCCTCTAGTACAATCGAACCCGTGAGCGACTCAGTCCGCATCGGAATCCTCGGTGATTTCAACCCCGAATTCCGCTCGCACCACGCCACTAACGACGCCCTCCAGCACGCCGCCCACAAGCTGAAAATCGACGTCCTAAGCGAGTGGATCCCGACTCCATCGCTCCTGAATCCCGAAGCGGAAAAGACACTCGAATCCTTAGACGGACTCTGGGCCTCTCCCGGCAGTCCTTACAAGAGTTTCGACGGCATGCTCAAAGGCATCGAGTTTGCCCGCCGCCGCGACTGGCCGTTTCTTGGCACCTGCGGCGGATTCCAATACGCCTTCATCGAATTTGCCCGCAACGTGCTCCACATCGCCGACGCCGACTCCGCCGAGAACGGCTCCGCATCGAAAAACATCATCATCTACCCGGTGGCCTGCGCTGTGCCCGACCGTAAAGGCGACGCCCCCAAGCTCTCCGGCAAAGTCCCGGAAATCCGCCTGCGTCCCGGTTCCTACCTGCAGTCCTACTATGGCAAAGAAAAAGAGGTGGTCACCGAGGAATTCTTTTGCAACTTCGAAATCAATCCCGATTTCGAATGGGCCACCATGGAAGCCGGATTCCCGGTGGTCGCTCGCGGTCCGCAGGGAGAAATCCGCGCCATCGAATCTCCCACCCACCGCTTCTATCTCGCCACGCTCTTTCAGCCCCAGCTCTCCTCCACCGAGAAACACCCGCATCCGTTAGTCCTGGCCTTTATTCGTGCCGTCGCCGACTGGGGCAAGAAGAAGCTGGACGACAGCGTCCTGGAGTAAAAGCAGGAGCAGGCTTCAGGCGCCCCGGCGCCAGGCGTTAGGCTTCAGGCGTCGGTCCCAGCTCCAAGCATTAGGCGCAGCCCAAACAGGCCCCGTGCGTTCCCTAGATGTCATCCTGAGCGCAGCCGGAGTGAAGCGAAGCGGAACTCTGGCGGAGTCGAAGGATCCCTACAAGCACTACCACCGCACATACCAGAATCGTGGTCTGAAGCCTGACGCCTGAAGCCTGCATTACCAAAGTCGTGATTACTCCTCAATTACCGTCCACTCCCCAAGCGCATCTACATCCCTTCCGCTGGCAACGCTAGACTCCCCTCACAGCCGCATTCCCCAAGCCGCGGCCTGCAGGAGCCACACTTCGTCCATGCACTTCGAGCACATGCAATTGTTCGACTCGCTCCGCATCCCCTTCTCCACGCTGGTCAGCTATATTCCGGTCCTCGCCACCATCGTGACCACCTTCTTCAGCGTGGTGCTCGCCCGGGCCACCTTGCGCTATGTCGAAGCCACCGACCGCAGCCTGGAGCTCGCCCGTGAAGAATTCGAGCGCGAATGGAATCCCGACCTCCACATCAAGATGGAACTGATCTCGCCCACCGAAGCCCGCATGATCGTCACTAATCTGGCCAAAACCTCCGTCCTCCTCCAGCTCCTCCAACTCCGGAAGCTGACGCACCTCACGCCTTTCGAGCGCTTCCGCCTCAACGATCCCCTCGTCGGAGGCATGACCTGGACGCAGGAAATGGGCAAGCGCCTCATCGCCTGCACCGGATACGAGTTCGAAGGCCCCATCGCCGCCGCCATGACCTTCTACGCCGCCGGACGCATGTACCGCACCGACTGGTTCCGCTCGCAGATCGTCGTCCGCGAAGGCCGTATCGTCAGCCTCGAACCTAGCACCATGCCCACACGCCGCGTCCGTCAGGTCGAACGCAAAGGGCAGGCCGAACGCCGTCGCGAATTCGTGCAGGACGTCGTCGCTGCAGGCGCGCCGGAGAAGGAAAAAGAGAGGGACAACAAGTCAGAAGAAAAGTCAGCCGCGGCTGGAGCTTGATGACGGAGTAACTGTTACCAAAGATTCATCCTTCCACCATGAAGGTCTGAGCGCCTCCTGCCGATACACACGTACAGGAGGTTTCCATGACCACTCCTATCAATCCGCTGCAAGCGATTGACGTGATGCCCGTCCAGCAGTCGCCCGCCGAGCCAAGGCCTGATCCGCACTCTCTCACTCCGCCCGTTCACCGAAGCGGCGAGGTCGCGCAGGATCAAGTCACGCTGAAGACGTCGGGCCAGCCCGATGCTGACAACGATCGCGGATAGACCTGCCGGGCGATCCGCCCGCTCTTTAGCCGAGGGTCCACCACGGAAACGGGACTCGAACTATGTGTGCCGTCCGTGGTTACCGAAGTTCCGAGCAAGGACTGAAGACCGGGCCGACAAGTACCGATATAACTCCTTATATGATCAACCCTGTAACCGGCGGTTACATGCACCAAACCAACCAGGCCTCGGAAGCGTCCGTGAAACAGGCCGCTACCCCTCAACGCGCTCCCTTGCCGCAAGACACCGTGAGCCTGAAGAGCACAGCCAAAGGCGCCGACAGCGACGGCGACCGCGACTAATCACCGAACGCAGTATTCCCCCATCGCAACCCCACCCGGCTAGCAGATTTCGCGATCGGGTGGGGAATTTTTGTGTTTCATCCAACTGTCGAATCGATGGCCCCGCCTTGTGTAGGGGCGGACGCCTTCGTCCGCTCCGCGAACCCTGAGCGAAGGGGAGCGTGTCCGCAGCCCCTTGTCTTTCCGAGACTTGGGATAATCGCCGGAAGCTACAACCTCTCGTGTAGAGACAGCCGCCTCGGCTGTCCCGCAAGGCGAAAGCCGAGCGGCCCCGCGAAAGCGGACGTCTCCCCATCTACATCTCCAGCTTCAACACCGCCAGATCGTCTCCCGATCTGATCCCTATCACCGACACTTGCCGCCCATCGCCCACCGCATCGCACGAAACCGGATGCTTGCTCTTTGGGCATTCGCTTTGTTCGTTGAATCGCAACCCCACCTTTTCGTGCGAGCGCCCGTCCTGCGTGGAAACCAGAATCCATGAACTCCTATCCCTCTGAATCACGCCTTGCCGGACAACCAGCGGCGAGCATCCCTGATACCTCTTGCCCCACGCGTACGAGTAAATGGGATCCCCAAGAACCACACACTCGTTTTCCGCAACCCCGGCAAATCGAATCACCACGTTCCCGTATTGCGGGCACACATCCCCGCAAAAGAAAATCTCTTCCACTGCTCGAGACAGGTATTGCCCCAGTGCTTTCGGGAATTTCTCCGCCTTCGTAACCCACTTCCCCTGATGCAAAGCGTCATTGACCGGCACCAGCCGCTCGTACTCCGCCAGCAGATCGCGAGCCGTCATCTCCCGTTCCTGTTTTGCGAAACTGGGATGTGCGGCGAAAACAAGAGTTAACGCAATCAATCCGAGCATAACGCCGCCTGCCTTCATACGACTGAAGAACGCTACCGCGGATGGGTCGTTCATGGTCACCCTTTCTAATTACTAACGGCTTCCAAGCTCGCTAAAGTTCCAGCGAACGCCGCCGATATCTCGCTTCATATGATGAATCCTGTAACTGCCAGCTACGCCGCCTACACCAACCCTGCCGCCCAACCCGCCATTCCGCGCGTGGCGCCCAAGAACTCCACGGCGCTCCCGGAAGACACGGTCACCCTGAAAAGCACCGGCGACGTCGACCACGACGCCGACTCCCAGTAGCAATAAGATCCCCACCCTCGCCGGTTCCTAGCGACTGCCAACCCTGAGCCAAACCGAAGAGGGTGGGGATTCTGTCTTCGCCACGTCGGCCAACCCAATCTGCGCCAACGCTGACCGTGTTCCGTTTGCAGCAGGCCCAACGACGGACATTGGACAGCTAGATGCACCGTTAGCCGCGACGCGGCGAAAGAATACAGCCCACAGCGCAAGCTGTTGGTGACACAGCCAGCATTCCGCCAAGCCCCACAGGGCGAAAGAAAACGTCGCTGGCGCAGGAGCCGTTGTCGGGATCACATCATCCGCGATTGAATCACATCCTCTCTCCGCTCGTCTGAACGAACGGTGGCAGGCACGACCTCGGTTGTGCCGCCTAATGCAAACCGCACAATATTGAGCCGCAATAATCTACACGAGATTTTTCCCAGGCCGGCGATTCCATAGACCGGAGGGGGCACCCACCTTACTATCAAAAGGCAAGTACCCCCAATTCTGTTACAGCGCCGTCCGCTCCAGCTCGCGGATGTACTCGACGACCGACTCACTCCAGCCGTCGATGTGCGTCCACTTGCCATAGCCAACGCCGTTTTTGTAGCTGGCTACGTTGATCACGTATCCCTTGCCAGTGGGCGCGGAAACGCGATCGTGTGACTGCTCGTCGGTGATGACGATCAGGCGGTCGTAGCTCTGCTTACGATTCAACTCGTCCACCGCCTGACCGAGCATGGTGCTCGAGTGCGGCTGCGAGCGGTCGATCGCGTCGCGCAGCGCGAACCCGCGTCGCGCGGGCACTTCGACCAGTTTATCGGAGAAGCTGAACACCGCTACCTTCTCCCCGATTTCGCGCAGCAACACTGCCAGACCGTACGCGGCATCGGTCCGCTGCATCTCGGAACGCTGCGAGAGCGGAGCAGTCATCGAGCCCGACACGTCGACCAGCACGATGGTCTTGCCCTTCAGCTTCTCCGCGCCGGCGACGCACTTGAGCATCACTTGCTCTAGCGGCTCTTCCCACTGCGGAGCGTAACGCGCCGCGGCGAGGAATCGGAATGGCAGCACGCGCGCCGTGCTCATCGACCCGAGCGCGGCGAGAACGAGATCCTCGTTCACGCGCGCGTCGCGCATGTTGCGTAGGTTGCGGAGCAGGGCCAGCGCTCCGAGCTTCTCCTCGCGCAGCAACCGCTCCCAAGCCTCGCGCTTGTCCGCACCGGAGCTCAGCGCGACTTCCCAGGTATCGGGAGTCGTGAGTTCTCCAGCGATGAGGCGCTTCCACAGCGTCGCCTGTGCATCGTCGCGCGGCTTCGCATGCGCCAAGAACAGGACGTCTCTGAGTTTGATGGGTCCGCCGCGATCGTACTTCGCGAGGGCATACTCATCAAACTTGGGGAACGCCGTGGCCAGCCCCTTCTTCACCTGCGCAGAGAGAGGCACGCGGCCGTCCTTCCAGTAAATGGCGACGAACTCGGCGAGCTCGTCCGCCCGCTGGATGACGCGCGTCAGGGTCTCGGCCACGAGTCCGCGATGGGTGGCGTGACGCGCCATCTCCCGCACGAGCAGAAGGGGCGTGTGTCGCAGCTTCATCTTCTCGCGCGCCTCGATGGCGAGTGCAGCCACCTTCTCGGCCGCAATCTTCGGGACAAGTTCTGCGATGCGGCCTGCGATCTCGACTCCGTCCTCGTAGAACTGGCTCTCCCACAGCAGGCAAGCCAGCACCGAGCGCCGCAGTTGCAGCTCCGTGGAGATGTTTCGCGCAGTCGCTCCTTCATGCGTGCGCGATCCGAAGTTGAGGTTGAGCAAGTTGAGTCGAGCCATGTTGTGGCCTCCTTTTCAGCTGTCAGCTCTCAGCCTGGGACTTCTAGCTGCGGCCTACAGCTACTAGCTGAATCATGGTGTTTCGAATTCCTGTTTTGGCACAGCAGACTTAGAACTTCTCGTTCCTCTGCTGCGCCCTGGTTTTGCCTTGCTATGATGGTTTGTGCTTCAACTGCTTTGAGATCACAAATTGTGACCTCAAGTTTGGTGACCAATCGTGAACAAGACTGCAATCATTCTGGCCAAGAGAGTCAGCTCAAAGATCCTTGTCCTGCGTAATCAGAAAGTCATTCTCGACTCGGACTTGGCTGAACTCTACGGTGTTCCTGTTCGGCAGCTCAATCAACAGATCAAGCGAAACACTCACCGCTTCCCTGCAGATTTTGCCTTTGCAGTCAGCGTCGCCGAGCGTGACTACTTGAGATCACAAAATGTGATCTCAAGTTCTAGCCACGGCGGTCGTCGTTACCTGCCAAATGCCTTCACCGAACACGGAGCGATTATGGCAGCGACGGTTCTGAATTCGCGACGCGCCATCGAAATGAGCATCTTCGTCGTGCGTGCGTTCGTCCAGATGCGTCATGCCGTGGCTGTCAATCAGCACATCGTGTCCAAGCTCGCGGAACTTGAAGCACGACTCGAAAGCCACGACGACGAGATCCATGGAATCGTCGAAGCCATCGAGGAGCTCCTCGCACCGTTGCCGGCCAACAACCGTCGTATCGGATTCGAAGCTCCAGCTGCCCTCGTGAAATCCGAGCGCAAAGCTCTGAAGGTGAAGAAAGCGTAGCTCGCACTAAATTACGCTTGTCACTGAAATATCGCCGGGGAATTCGCGGCAACGGGTTTGCTCTGCCAACTGAGCTACGCGCCTGAAGCAGACGCGGCAGGACTCGAACCTGCGCCCTTCGAAGGAACCGTTGACCTTCACCACCGGCGAGACGTCGGACTCCCCCTCACTCCGTCGAAGTACAGGACTCCTCATCGCCGTCTCCGCGTCCCGCAAAACCCGCACCCGGGCCGAAGCCGGTCGGCTTGCGTGCTGGCGGCACATTGATCAGCAGCGCCATATCCTCCAATTGCCACTGCCGCGGAACCGAGCGATTTTCGAAATCGCTGCACTCGGCGACCTTGAAGTGGACCGCCCGAAGGTTCGCGAAGTTGCAGAAGATAGCTTCCTCGCTCTCGCGGAACCCGCGCTGCATATGAACCCACCGGCAGGTCTTGCACAGCGCCTCTCCTTCGGGTGGAAGTCCGCCTTTGATTTTGATCGTCCCACTCATACTTGCTTGCTTTCTAACCGGCGCACGCGCCGGAGCTTTAGTTGATACCTATCAGCCGGGGAATCAGCGACAAAGGTACATTTAGGCGCTTTACCATTTAGCTACGCGGGCACAAATTCCCGCGGCAGGATTCGAACCTGCAGCTCCCGCTCTTCAGGCGAAGTAACCCTCGTCTTCACCACCGGCCGAACTTGATGGATGCGCGCTGCTTTCGGCACGAACGAACTCGTGCTCATCCCAATTCGTTAAACCACTCTCGCCGGGGAACATGCGAGAAGAGAGTCGACTCGAGGCCGGTCGCTGCGGCAATCCTGTATTTCGGGACGACGCCCCCAGATCCTTGCGGATCCCGGCATTCCCGCAGTGCAGCACCTCGGCAGGGTTTGCGGCCCTGCTTCGTCGCATCGTTTGGCGCGAAGTATCCCTTCTCTTCACCACCGGCGAAACTTGACTTCAGACCGCTCTCCTCGCGAGCAGCGCGGGCGCTCCAGCAGCCGCTGAGCCCGCGCTGCAGCTTCGTCGCAGCCAGGGAACATGGATCACGGTTGGGGGCTCGAACCCCGGCCCCTGTCACGGGGCACGCCGCGAAGTTGCCGTGAACTTCACCACTGACTGAATCTCGTTTCTCACCACTTCCGAGTTCCTAAGGGGCTAGAGCTCCGAACGGTTCTAGCCCCTGCATGGCACGGCTGACGCCGCGCCCTCTTTCCAACTTTCATTCGCGAACATCTATGCAAGTCAATCAGGTCAGGGAACAGTCGGCTGCGGATTGGCTTGCGCCCTGAGGACTTGAACCTCGCAGCATGATCTCCTAAGAGATCAGGCTGTTCTTACCTAGAGAAGTATCCGTTGCCTTTCACCACTGACCGAAAGCGTGCCGGCTGTGCAATCCGAGCTTCGCTCGGAGGGCGAACGAAGGCGTCCGCCCCTACACAACCTCTCGCGCACGAATGCATTTTGCTGGGGGATTCAGCGGCAACGGTCTTGGTCGATCCACAGTCGAAGGAACCGCGGCCTTCGCCACCCAGCGTTCTTGTTTATTGTTTTGTTAGCTTTGCGTTAAGGGCGCCGTAGAATTAATTAGCGCAACTTGGACGACGCCCGAAAACTGACTCGGCATTCATCTGGCCATGTCAGATCGCTCAGCGATTTGTGCGTGTTTATCGACAAATTTGGGCGTCCTTTCTTGTGACGGTGATTGGAGATTGCCATAACTTTTAGTTTTTCGCAAGAAGAAAAACGCGCGCCGACATGAAATTCTTCGGCGCGCAGATATCTAAGTGCTCTATGTGGCACTTACAGCTAAGTTATCGAAACAGCAGACCGGCAAAGTCACCCAGGTTTCTGCGCCACACCATCCAGGTGTGCATGCCGGGGGTTTCGATGTCGGTGTGTTGAATTCCTTTCGTTTTCAGCCACTCACGCAGATTGCGGTTCGCAGTGATCAGCCGGTCCTCCGTGCCGCAAGCGATCCAAAGAAGTTTCAGTTGCTGATTGGCCTTGGCGTCGAGACCCGGGAAATCTTTGTCGAATGGCTCCGGCACTCCTCCAGCACTGAACGCGCCCACCCATGCAAACTGGTCGAGATTGTTCAGACCGGTCAAGAGCGATTCCGATCCGCCCATCGAGAGTCCGGCAATCGCTCGCGAGTTCCGATTTTTTGTGATGCGGTACTCGCTCTCCACTCTCGGCATGACTTCCTTCAGCAGTGCCTCGGTGAACTTTGTGCGATTCTGCTCACGCACTTCCGGATGGTTGAAGATGCCTCCCCATCCCACACGGATCATCTCCATCGTGCCGTAGCCGAGCGGCATGACGACGATCATCGGCTTGGCCTTGCCTTGAGCAATGAGGTTGTCGAGGATGACGTTGGCGCGGCCGACCGCGCTCCATCCGCTGGCATCATCACTGTAGCCGTGCAGCAGATAGAGAACGGGATACGTCTGCTTTCCGGCCTGGTCATAACCCGGGGGAGTGTAGACATAGAAATCGCGGTCATCGTTCGCAACCGCTGAGCGGTAAAGGTGATGGTGCACTTCTCCATGTGGGACGTCGTTGATTTCCCATGGCAGAGTCCGTTCGCCTTGGATGTGGACCATATTCTCCGTAGAGAGCAGGTTGGGCTTTAACAGAGAGTTGTACGGATCGATGGTGCGCTGGCCGTCGACGACGATGGAGTATCCGTAATAGTCGGGCGGCCACGACGGCGTATTCACGGTCCAGACACCGCTATCGTCTTTTTGCGCCGCGAGCGGCTCGGGCAGGCCTTCGCGGGTGACTTTCACCTCCTTGGCATTCGGAGCGCGGAAGCGGAACGTGACGCTGTTGTCGGAGTGCACCTCCGGCGTGATCAGCGCTGGCGGCGGCATCTGCGGAGGCGGGGCTGCTGGTTTTGCGTCCTGCGCAAGTGCCAAAGCGGAAGTAAGTGCGAGAGAGACAAGGGCGAAGCGGACCTTCATGGGCCGTATCCTTTCCGGGAAGACGGCACAATTCTAGAACATTGGACGAGGAATGCGTTCGTTCTCTGCGGGCACAGATGAAGCGAACTATGTTTCTGCTGGTCGTTTACTTTTCGCCTGCTACGTCCAGACGGCACTGCGCACGCTGCAGGGCGTTCAACGCCCGCTCAACATCGATCGACGTGTCGCCGCAGGTCAGGCGCTGCTCGGCGCGCTCCTTGGCTTTCTGCGCGCGGGCGACGTCAACTTCGGTGGGACGCTCGGCTGTTTCGGCGAGGATCGTCACTTTGTCAGGAAGAATCTCGGCGAATCCCCAGGCAACGGCGAGCCGCTGGTTGGTCGAGTTTTCACGATAGGTGATCTCGCCGACGGAGAGTTCAGTGATGAGTGGCGCGTGTCCGGGGAGAATGCCCAGATACCCGTTCTTGCCGGGGATCTGGATTTCCTCGGCCGCCGTTTCGACCACTTTCTTTTCCGGCGTGACGATCTCGAGTTGAAAAGTATCAGCCATCAGTTGCAGTACCCAGTTGCCAGTACCCAGTTGCAGGTACCCAGTAATGTCATTCAGCCAACGGCCAGCCTTGCTGGCAACTGATCACTGGCAACTGGCAACTGTTCTTACGCTGCTGCCTTCATCTTCTCGGCAGCCTGCTCTACTTCCTCGATCGTGCCTTTCATGTAGAAGGCCTGTTCGGGGATGTCGTCGTACTTGCCTTCGACGATCGCTTTGAAACCCTTCACCGTGTCGGCGATCTTGACATAGCGTCCTTGCGCGCCGGTGAACTGCTCGGCGACGTGGAACGGCTGCGACAGGAAGCGCTGAATCTTGCGGGCGCGGGCAACGGTCAGCTTCTGATCTTCGCTCAATTCGTCGATACCCAGAATCGCGATGATGTCCTGCAGATCTTTGTAAGTCTGCAGCGTCTTCTTCACCAACTGAGCGACATCATAATGATCCTGGCCGACAATGCGTGGATCCAGAATGCGCGATGTCGAAGCCAGCGGGTCGACTGCGGGATAGATTCCGATCTCGGTCAACGCACGCGAAAGCACCGTGGTCGCATCGAGGTGAGCAAACGTCGTCGCCGGAGCGGGATCGGTGAGATCGTCGGCGGGCACGTAAATCGCTTGCACTGAAGTGACCGATCCTTTTTTCGTTGAAGTGATGCGCTCTTGCAGTTCGCCCATTTCTGTCGCCAGGTTCGGCTGATAGCCCACGGCGCTGGGCATGCGGCCCAACAACGCCGAGACTTCGGATCCTGCCTGCGTAAAACGGAAGATGTTGTCGATGAAGAGCAGCGTGTCGGCGCCCTCGGCGTCGCGGAAGTATTCGGCGACGGTCAGGCCGGTCAGAGCCACGCGAAGACGCGCTCCAGGCGGCTCGGTCATCTGGCCATAAACCAAGGCCGCTTTCGACTCGTCGGGTTTCCCCGGTTTGATGACTTTCGATTCCGTCATCTCAAGCCAAAGATCGTTTCCCTCTCGGGTCCGCTCTCCCACTCCGGCGAATACCGAGAAACCGCCATGCTGCTTGGCGACGTTGTTGATCAATTCCTGAATGATGACCGTCTTTCCGACCCCGGCCCCGCCAAACAATCCAATCTTGCCGCCTTTCAAGAAGGGCTGGATGAGGTCAATCACCTTGATGCCCGTCTCGAACATCTCCGCCACCGTGGCCTGCTCGTCGAATGCGGGAGCAAGACGGTGAATTGGCAGCTTCTCTTTGAACTCGAGGGGACCGAGTTGATCGACAGGCTCGCCGATGACGTTCATCACGCGGCCGAGAGTGCCGCGGCCCACAGGCACGGAGATCGGCCCGCCCTGATCGATGGCCTGCATGCCGCGCACCATGCCGTCCGTCGGTTGCATGGCGACGCAACGCACGCGACCTTCGCCGAGGTGCTGCTGTACTTCGAGGATGACGTTGATCGCCTCGGGTACATTGAAGCCATCGCTGACGACTTTCACGGCCTGATAGATCGGAGGCAGAGTGCCTTCGGCGAACTGGACGTCCACCGCGGGTCCTGCGATTTGAATGACGTGTCCTACGTTTGGCATAAATTCGGCTTCTAGCTACTAGCTGCTAGCTCCTGGCTCTCACGATGCGATGCAACCTGTCTTCAACCAATTCTGAACTTCGATTTGTTGCTAGAAGCCAGTAGCTAGAAGCTAGCAGCTTCTTTACATTGCCGCAGCGCCGCTGACGATCTCGATAATCTCCTTCGTGATCTTCGCCTGGCGCGCGCGGTTCATGGCGAGCGTCAGGGAGTCGATCATGTCAGTCGCGTTGTTGGTGGCCGAATCCATCGCTGTCATGCGGGCGGCGTGCTCGGCGGCCACGGATTCGAGCAGCGCGCGGAAAATCTGGATGCTTACATACTTCGGAAGCAGGGCGCGGAACAATGCCGCGGGCTCCTGCTCGTAAATGTAGTCGACCTGCGATGTGCCGAATTGCGTGCCTTGCGCTTCGGCGCCTTCAGTGGTGCGCATGCCAACTCCGGCGCTGACGGCCGCTTCCTTGGCTTTCTTCTTTTCCTCTTCGGACATTTCCTCGGCAAGGCGGACCGCCTGTTCGCCAATCTGCTCGATGGGAAGAACCTGCTCGACGATCAGGCGCTGCGCAATGACCGACTTGAATTCATTGAATACGATGTAGACCGAGTCGATTTCTTCGCGGCAATAGCGCCCGATGATGCTTTCTGCGAGCGCCGACGCGTGCGCGAACTCAACCTTATTTAGAACGCCGATATGCTCGCCGGTAATCTGCGTCGCGGCCGCGCGTTCGACGGCGCGTTCATCGGCCTCGATGGCCTCGACCAGGTCGGCAAGACTCTGCGTCTGTACCTTGGCTGCAGGATGACGCCGGCGCAGAAAATCGCGCCCTTTGCGGCCGACGGCTTCGATGTCGAGATTCCTGCCGGCTTTCGACTCCAGGAAGCGATTGGCGGCTTTGGTAATGTTGGCGTTGAACGCGCCCGCAAGTCCCTTATCGCCGGTGACGACAATGAGCAGAATGTTCTTCTCTTCGCGCTGTGCGAGCAGAGGATGCTTCGGCTCGCCAGTCTCGGGATCGTAGATTTCGGCGCGGGCGACCAGCGATTTCAGGACATTCGTCAGCATCTGCGCGTACGGACGTGCCGCCAAGGCGCGCTCCTGCGCGCGGCGCAACTTGGCCGCCGAGACCATCTTCATGGCCTTGGTGATCTGCCGCGTGTTGATCACGCTGCGGATGCGGCGACGGATGTCGAGAATGTTAGGCATGAATCACAATCGTCGTTGGTCGTTAGTCGTCGGCCAAACCCCTGTCATCCTGAGCGGTGATTTTTGCCGCGAAGGACCTGTGAAATCTCTTCCTTACTTTGCAACAGCCTCCCGGGCTGCTACGAACTGCTGCTTCGCTTCCTTGATGATGCCCTGCAACTGCGCTTTCAGTTGATCGTCGAGAATCTTCTTTTCCATGACCGTGCGCAGGATTGCCGGATTCGTTGACTCGACATATTTGAACAACTCTTTCTCGAACTCACGCACGTCGGAGACTGGCATGTCGTCAAGGAATCCGCCGGTGCCGGCCATGATGATCAGAATCTGCTTCGAGAAGGGCAGCGGTGAATACTGATTCTGCTTCAGCAATTCGACCAGCCGCTGGCCGCGATTCAACTGGGCCTGCGTGGCCTTGTCGAGATCGCTGCCGAACTGTGCGAAAGCGGCCAACTCGCGGTACTGCGCGAGTTCCAGTTTCAGCGTGCCCGCGACCTGGCGCATGGCTTTAATCTGCGCGCTGCCGCCGACGCGGCTTACTGACAGACCGACGTTCACCGCGGGACGCACTCCCTGGTTGAATAGGTCAGTTTCGAGATAGATCTGGCCGTCGGTGATCGAGATGACGTTCGTCGGAATGTACGCCGAGACGTCACCGGCTTGCGTTTCAATCACGGGCAAAGCGGTCAGCGATCCGCCGCCGTTCTTGTCGCTCAGCTTCGCAGCCCGCTCCAGCAGGCGGGAGTGGAGATAGAACACATCTCCGGGATAAGCCTCACGGCCCGGCGGACGGCGCAACAGCAGCGAGATTTCGCGGTATGACGCGGCGTGCTTCGAGAGATCGTCGTAGATCACCAGCGCGTGGCGCTTGGTGTCGCGGAAGTATTCGCCCATGGCGCAAGCGGCGTAGGGCGAGATGTACTGCATCGGCGCGGGCTCGGAGGCCGAGGCAGCAACAACGATCGTGTATTCCATCGCGCCAGCGTCTTCGAGAATCTTCACGACCTGTGCGATCGAGGAACGCTTCTGACCGATCGCATTGTAGATGCAGATGAGGTCGTTGCCCTTCGAGTTGATGATGGTGTCGAGCGCGACGGCAGTCTTGCCAGTCTGGCGGTCGCCGATGATCAGTTCGCGCTGTCCGCGGCCGATCGGGATCATGCTGTCGATGGCCTTGAGTCCCGTGGCCATGGGCTCACGCACTGGCTGGCGGTCAATGACGCCGGGAGCGATGCGCTCCAGCGGAATGAACTTGTCGGTGGTGATGGGGCCCTTGTCGTCGATGGGCTGGCCGAGCGAGTTGACGACGCGTCCAACCATGGCGTCGCCGACGGGTACGCTCATAATGCGTCCGGTGCGCTTGACCTCGTCGCCTTCCTTAATCTCGGTGTATTCGCCGAGGAGCACGACGCCGACCTGGTCTTCTTCCAGGTTCATGGCGATGCCGGCCACGCCGTGCGGGAACGCGAGGAGTTCGCCGGCCATGACTTTGTCGAGGCCGTACACGCGTGCAATGCCGTCGCCCAGGGTGATAACGGTGCCGGTCTCGTCGACGGAAATCGAGGACTCGTAGTTCTCGATCTGCTCGCGAATCAGTTTCGTAATTTCGTCTGCTTTGATCTGCGCCATAGAAAAAGCTCTCAGCTTTCAGCCGTCAGCTCTCGGGCCAAACATTGGCCATTGTCATCCTGAGCGAAGTTGCCGAGCGCAAAGCGTACGGCAACACGGTCGAAGGATCCCTACGAGCTGATCGCTTCCTTTATTCGTTCCAACTGGCCCTTCACCGAGCCATCGTAAATTGTGCTGCCGATGCGGACCACCGCGCCGCCCAGCAGCGACGGATCGAGTCCGTAACTTGCGCGAACTTTCTTGCCGGTCGTTCTTGAAATCTGAGCTTCGAGCGATCGCTTCTCGGCGTCGCCGAGTTCGCGGGCGCTGGAAATCTGCGCCTCCGCGAATCCCAGGCGGGCGTCGAGTTCTTTCTCCAGTTGCTCGACGATTCGCGGCAGAAACGGCAAGCGCCGGTGATCGATCAGGACCGCCACCAGATTGCGCACGTGACCTTCGATTCCCTCGCGCTGCACGATGGCATCCAGCAGCTTGCGTTTCTGGTCAGCCGGAACCGCAGGATTCTCCCAGACTCGGCGCAGTTCCAGGCTTTGCTGGAACAAAGACGCAATCTGCTTCAATCCGCCGATCGCACGCGCGGCATCAAGATGCGCCTCAAACACCACATCGGCGAAAGCGCGGGCGTATGTGCTGGCGACGGAAGCCATCTCAGTTTCCGTCCTTTCCGGCCTTATCCGCGGCGCCGAGTTGTCCGGCAAAATTCCGCACCAGGGCTTGATCGGTGGCGGCGTCCACGCGGATCTGTTTTTGTGCCAGGCCCACGGCAAGTTCCGCAGCGTGTGCCGTCAATTGGCGGCGTGCACTCTTGGCCGCGGCGGCGATTTCCTGTTCGGCAGCAACGACGATTTTGTGCGCGTCTTCCTGGGCGGCCGCCTGGATTCGCTTCTCTTCGGACTCGCCTTCTTTCTCAGCGGCGTCGCGCATCATGCCAATCTCAACATCGAGCTTCTGCAGGCGCGATTCGATCTCTGCCAGCTTGCGGCGCGCTTCCTCGCTCGCCTTCTGAGCTTCCTGCATGGCCTTATGTATGGCGGCCGTGCGGTCACGGAAGATGCCCGGCAGGAATTTGCGTGCGGCCCACACGATGACCACCGCAATGACTGCGAAATTCAGAATTACGCTGGCCCAGTATGACGACTGCACGCTCAGGCCGGTGAGCTTATGAATCAGCTGGACGGAGGCGGAGTGCTTGAATTCCTCCATCTCGTCCTTCTCTTCTTTGCCGCCCTTCTCTTCGCGGCCAACGCTTTCGTTGCTGGCATGCGCCATCTCGCGGCCCGGAGTCACGCGGGCCCCATCCGAACTCGTCTGCTGCGGCTTGTGAGCCGGAGCCTCTTGCCCACGCAGGGAGACTAATCCAACGCACCCCGTAACCACGAGTGCGAGGATAGCTGCCCGAAATGCGCGAGATGATTTCATCTAACGACCGGCTCCCGCCGGCTGAAGCACCCGGTGCACGATTTCCTGAGCAAGGGCTGCTGCCTCGCCCTGTAAGCCCTGTTCGGCGGCCACGCGATCCTTCTCGATGTCGGCCTTGGCAGCCTGAACTTGCGCCTGTGCTTTCGTGCGCGCCTCATTGACCGCGTTCGCGCGTGCCTGGAGAGCCGCCTGGCGCTGGGCTTCCTGCGCCCGGAACACAGCAGCGCGCGCTTCACGCAATTTCTGTTCGTATTCGGCGGTGCGCGCATCGGCGGCAGCAATATCCGCCTGCGACTTCTCGATTGCTCCCTCGGTCTTCGCGCGGCGCTCGTCGAGCACTCGCCGCAGCGGCTTGTGCACGATCACCGTGTAGAGACCGTACAGCAACGCCAGCATTATCACCGTCGGAATCGCTCCGAGCAGTAATTCGCCTAGTTGCTGGATGGTTTGATCCATGTGGTGCTGAGTCTAAATCGAGAAATGAAGGGCTTTGAAAACTGTCAAGTCTAACGTCCGGAGGAGTTTCATGTCAACGCGAGAAGATCGGTTACAGACGCTGTTTCCGGTTTCCGGAAAGCAGGAGATGGGCACGTAGCGTGTATCTTGTAACTGTTTACAAATAATAGATTTATTGGCATTAATCAGCTTTTCGTGCAACGGCAGGCAGAAATCCGCACATTGGCCTTGACTTCGGAGGAAAGAGGATTAGCATAGATCTATCACCTCCGATCCAATTCAGGATCGAATGGGCCGATAGCCAAGGAAAGTCACCGCTTCTTGGTTGCCGGCCCATTTAATTTGTCCCGAACGCTCCCTCTTCACTACTTTGTCTGCGATCCCTTCGGTCATGCCATTGAGGATAGAAAGAAACGGTGCTACTATCGGCAACCCAAGCGTGTGCCCAGGTTGGGTGACGATTTCTGCGGCCTATCAGGAGTAGCCCCCATGAGGTTGCGTGTTGCTGTGCTCTCTCTGTCTCTTTTGTTTGCTGCCACCGCATCGGCTGCCACGCCACAGACGTTCCTCACCTTGATCAGCCTGCCCGGGGACTACATCGGCGGGGGCACGACCGAAACGTACACGCCCTCGGACGGAACGTTCACAGTCACTAATACCGCAGACACCGCCACGATTTTGTTCCACACCCCCAGCTACAGCCATTTCTGGACTCTCCAGTTCGGCTCACCGACTTCCCAGAAATTCGGCCGCGGAGAATATGAAGGAGCTACCCGCACAGCGTTTCGATCGCCCACTAGGCCGGGCGTCGACGTGGGTGGTGACGGCCGTGGTTGCAACACGGACGCCGGCCGTTTTCTGGTGACCGACTTCGCGCTGAATACCGATGGCACAATCGCGCGGCTGGCGATCGACTTTGAACAGCACTGCGAGGAAAACCCTCCCGCTCTCTATGGTTCGCTCCGCTACAACTCCGCAGTGGCGGCACTTCCACGCTTCGGAATCGGCAGCGGCTATGCGCTGAAGGGCAACGTTGGAACGAGCGACGCGACCCTGATTGTTTCGCTGTGCCTTCCTGGCTCGAGCACAGTTCAGGTAAATTACGCGACCGCCGATGGGACAGCCGTTCAGGGGACGGACTACGTTGCAACCACTGGAACACTGTCGTTCGCTCCGGGCATAACATCGCAATCGATCGTGATTCCCGTCATGGGGGACCGACTTGCACGCGGCAACAAGGCGTTCAAGGTGAAGCTCAGCACGCCGGTTGGAGCCG
>Ga0335080_10000172_pt1 | contig 57126 bp, 48 predicted proteins | sample Lox_Sample_34_FD_206720 | JGI IMG/M metagenome (GOLD analysis project Ga0335080, IMG submission 206720) | Soil microbial communities from Loxahatchee National Wildlife Refuge, Florida, United States - Lox_Sample_3.4 | ecosystem: Environmental > Terrestrial > Soil > Wetlands | place: USA... | reverse complement strand
TGGCCACGGGCGCGTTCTCCGAGTCGCAACTCGACGACGTGCAGATCGAGTTTCCGCGCCTCGACGAGCGCCGCGCCGGCCTCGGCTACCGCCACGGCTACGCGGTCGGCACGATCCCGCGCGGCGACGCGACGCTGCCGTTCAACTCGATCCTGCACTACGACCTCGCGACCGGCGCGCGCCGCGCGCACGCGCTGCCCGACGGCAGCTCGGCGTCCGAAGCGGTGTTCGTGCCGCGGAGCGAGAGCTCGCCCGAAGGCGACGGCTTCCTGCTCGCGCCCGTCTACCGCTGGGGCGAGGACCGCAGCGACGTGCTCGTCCTCGACGCCGCGAACGTCGAAGCTGAGCCGCTCGCCGTCGTGCGCATCCCCCAGCGCATCCCCTTCGGCTTCCACGGCAACTTCGCGCCGGGAGTCACTCTGGGCGGCTAGAATGGCGGGATGGAGAAGCGGCTCGGCGACGTGGCGACGGAGCTCCTGTTCGAGAACGAGCAGGTGAAGGTCTGGCAGATGGACCTCGCGCCGGGCGAGTCGTCGGACTTCCACGAGCACACGCACCCGTACCTGATCTGCGTGATCGAAGGCGACACCGTCGACGCCGACTTCCCCAACGGCAAGTCGATCTCGATCCCGGTGAAGCCGGGTCAGGTGTTCTTCGTGGAGCCCGGCAGCAAGGAGACGGCCGTGAACCGGAGCCAGACTCGTTTCCGCGAGTTCCTGATCGAGCTCAAGCGGTAGCCAGGCGCGGGAACAGCTGCTCCGCGGCGCCACGGTCGATCGAGGCGCGCTGCGCGGAGTCGACCGGGAAGCTCTCGTACATGCCGTTGAATGCGCCGATGACGGGGTCGGACGCGAAGGGCCAGTCGCTGCCGTAGAGCACGTGCCCGGGCGCGGCGAACGCGAACAGGCTCGGCAGCGCGGTCGGCGAGCCGGACAGCGCGGTGTCGAACCAGAACTTCTTGAGCTGCGCCACGCCGTCGAAGAGGTCGCCCTTCGGCGACGCCGCGAGTCCCATGCGGTACGCCGCGTACGGCACGAAGCCGCCCGCGTGCGACAGGATGATCTTCAGGTTGGGGCAGCGGTCGAGCGTGCCCGAGCCCGCCAGCCGCACCGCCGCGCGGCTGGTGTCGAGCAGGAAGTCGGCGGCGTAGCCGGGCACGCCCGCGGCCGGCGCCAGGCCCGGTGGGATGCTCGGGTGCACGAACACCACGGCGTGTCGCCGCTCGAGCGCGTCGAACACGGCGTCGAGCGCGGGGTCGCCGAGATACGTGCCGCGCGCGTTCGCGAGCATGACCACGCCGTCGGCGCCGAGCGCGTCGAACGCGTAGTCGAGCTCCTCGAGTGCGCCGTCCACGTCGGGCAGCGGCAGGAACGCGAAGAAGCCGAAGCGCGCCGGCGCGCTGCGCACGAGCTCGGCCGAGAGCTCGTTGATCTCCCGCGCGCGCTTGCGCGCTTCGGCGGCGTCGCCGAAGTGCACGCCGGGCGTCGACAGCGAGACGATCGCCGTCTGGATGCCGCGGCGGTCCATCATCTCGAGCGTCGACTCGCGCGACCAGCGCGGGAACGGCACGCCGGCGCCGGCGCCGACGCCGAGCTTCGCGAGCCACTCCACGTAGCTCGGCGGCACGATGTGGTGGTGGGTGTCGATGCGGCCCGCCATCATGCGCTCCGCTGGAACGGCCGCAGCACGCCGGGCGGCAGCGGGCTCGCCGGCGGATGGTGGCCCCAGATGCTCTGCGCGTCGTACGAGCGCACCTCCCAGGTGGCGTCGTCGACGGGCCGGCCGCCCCAGCCGTACTCGATCTCGAAGCCCGACGGCGAGCGCACGTAGAACGACGTCATCCAGTCGTTCGTGTGCCGGCCCAGGCCCATCGCGAGCGGCAGCTTCCGCGCGTTGCACAGGTCGAGCGCCGTGCCCACGTCGTCGAGTGACTCGACCTCGAGCATCAGGTGGTGCATGCCGACCATGCCGGGGATCGAGGCGAACGCCAGCGTGTGGTGGCGCGTGTTGCAGTGCAGGAAGCGGATCGACAGGCCCTTGTCGATGCGGTCGGAGAGGCGGAAGCCGAGCACGTCCAGATAGAAGCGCTCGGCGGCCGCGAGGTCGGGCACGATCAGCACCACATGGCCCAGGCCCGCGTTGCCGGTCACGAAGCCCGACATCGCACGGCCGGGCCGGAACGTCGACGGGCGCGTGAGCAGCCCGTACGACAGCTCGTGGCGGAAGCCGAACGGATCGACGAACCAGGCCAGCTCCGACACCGAGCGCGCGCGGGCGAGCTCGGCGTCGCCGCGCCGAACCACGAGCGCCTGCTTCTCGAGCGACTCCACGGCGGCCTCGAGCGCGGCCGGGCCCGCGAGCTCCCAGCCCAGGTACGCCAGGTCGTTGCGCTCGCCCGGGTGCACGTGGATGCGCGCGACCGCGTCGTCGACGCGCAGCCGCACGGCGCCGTCGGCGCCGCGGTCGGCGACCTCGAGCCCGAGTACCTGGGGTCCGAAGTCGAGCCAGGCCTCCGCATTCGGAGACACGAAGCCGATGTAACTGAGTGACTGGATCACATCACCACCTCTGGTTTGGAAGTTCCGAGCACTGCCCCGCCCACCGCCTTGGCCGCGGTGTCCGACGCCAGGAACGCGTGGGCGAGCGCGGCGTGCACGTCCTGGAAGCGCCGCTGCAGCGGCTCCTTCAGGAACACCGAGCGGCCGCTCGCCGAGTGGAACAGCTCCGACACGGCACGCCCGACGACCTCGCAGCCGCGGTTCATGTTCCAGCGCATCCGGGCGCGCAGCTCGGGCCCGGCGGGCTGGCTCGCCAGCGCGCGCTCCCACAGCTCCGCTGCGTCGGCGCGCAGCAGAGTGACCGCGGCGTCGAGGTCCCAGGTCGCCTCGGCGAGGCGCCGCTGCATGAATGGATCGTCCGCGACGCGGCCCGTCAGCATCGAGAAGCGGGGCTTGGAATGCTCGACCCAGTGGTCGAGGAAGCCGCGCGCAGAGCCGAGCGTCGCGCTCGCGAGCGCCATGTTGAACACCACGGTGAACGGCATGCGGTAGAGCGGGCCGTCGTTCTTCACCTGGCCGGGCAGCGGCGCGCCGAGCTGGTAGTCCAGGTGGGACTGGGTGCGGTGCTCGGGCACGAACGCGCCGGTCACCACGATGTCCTTGCTGCCCGTGGCGCGCAGGCCAGCGACGTGCCAGTTGTCGTCGATCTCGTACTGGCCGGCGAGCAGCAGGAACGAGCGCAGGTCGGGCGCGCTGCCTCCACCCGGCAGCTCGCGCGCACCCGCGGCCGCACCGAGCACGACGCCGCGCGCATGGTCGCAGCCCGACGAGAACGACCAGCGGCCCGACAGCTCCCAGCCGCCGGCGACCTTCACGGCCTTGCCCGTCGGGTTGTACGACGACGACGGCAGCGCGGATGGATCGCGGCCCCACAGCTCCTGCTGCGCCTCCTCGGGGAAGAGCGCGACCTGCCACGGGTGCACGCCGATCACGCCGGCGACCCAGCCCGCCGACGCGGACGCGCGCGCCAGCTCGAGCGCGGCGTCGACGAACTCGGGGAAGGGCGCTTCGCCGCCGCCGAAGCGCGCCGGCTGCAGCGCGCGCAGGATGCGGCTCTCGACCAGCTGCTTCCACGTCGCGTCCGACAGGCGCCGCAGCGCGTCGTCGCCGGGTGCGGCAGCCGCGAGCTCGGGCGCGAGGCGCTTCGCAAGATCGACCAGGCGTGCCATGTCTCGGCCCCCTTGTTTCTGTAGTGATCACTACAGTAAGCTGTCGGCCGTGGCGAGGTCAAGCGGGAAGACGGCGAAGGCGCGACAGGTGCGGGCGCACGGCGAGGAGTCGCGCCAGCGCATCCTGGACGCGGCGGCGGAGATCGCCGGCGAGCGCGGCTACGACGGCACCAGCATCGCGCTCGTGAGCGAGCGCTCGGGCCTGCCCGCGAGCTCGATCTACTGGCACTTCCAGGACAAGGACCGCCTGCTCGCGGCCGTGATCGAGCGGAGCTTCGCGCGCTGGCTCGACGGCATGTCCGCGTGGCTGCGCCCGCGCGCGGAGCAGTCGCGCCTGGAGCACCTGCGGCTGGGACTGCGCACGACGGCGAAGGCGCTGCTCGACTCGCCCGAGTTCCTGCGCCTCGGCCTCATGCTCGCGCTCGAGCGCCGGCCCGCCGAGGCGAGCGCGCGCACGCGCTTTCTCGAAGTGCGCGCGCGCACGATGGAGCGCCTCGTCGCCGCGTTCGCCGCGCAGTTCCCCGAGCTAGACGCCCGCGGGGCACACAGTCTGGCGACGCTCACGATGGCGGCCGCCGACGGGCTCTTCATCGCGCACGAGCTCGACCCCGGCCTCGACCTGGGCGCGCACTTCGAGCTCGTGGCGGCCGGCCTGCTCGCGACGGCGGACGAGCTGGCGCGCCGGGCGCCTAGGTCCGGACCGAGTACTCGAAGCCGGAAGGGAAGGGCAGAGTGACCGACTGGAAGCCGTTCCGGCCCGACTGCACGTAGTCGAGGTACGGCGCCAGCGCGCGCTTGAACGTGCGCACGTTGTCGGCGAGCACCACCGCGCCGGTGCGCAGCTTCGGCGCGAGCAGCTCGAGCATCGGCAGGTACAGGTCCTTCCAGCCGTCGAGCAAGACCAGGTCGACCGGCGCCGGCACGTCGCGCAGCGTCTGCAGCGCGTTGCCGAGCCGCACCTCGGCGCAGCCCGCGAGGCCCGCTTCCTCGAGATGCTCGAGCGCCTTCGCGCGCTTGCCGGGCTCGAGCTCCGAGCCGATCACGCGCCCGGTGCCGTTGTCGCGCGCCGCCGCGGCGGCGTACAAGGTCGAGATGCCGAACGAGGTGCCGAACTCCACGATGCGCTTCGCGTCGAGCGACCGCGCGACGAGATACAAGAGCTTCCCCTGCGGACGCGACAGCGGGATGTACACGTCCTTGAAGCGGCGGCTCATCTCGGCGGGGTCGATGCTCTTGCCGAGCACGCTGCGGATGAAGGTCGGGGCGCGTCCCAACATGCGGAACAGGTCGCCGCTCGCGGCTCCGTGCAGCCGGTCGATCGTGCTCTTCACCTTGGGATCGTCGAGCGAGCTCGGCGTTGCGGCGACGGAAAGCGCGCGCTCCATTCGTCCCTCCCGTGTGCGAACAGTGTAGCTCCCGCGCGCGTTACAATTCGACCGAGGAGACCCCCCGTGAGCAAGAGCAACCGCCGCAGCGCCATCACCACCGAAGGTCACGACCGCGCGCCGAACCGCGCCATGCTGCGCGCCGTCGGCTTCTCGGACGCCGACTTCGGCAAGCCGATCGTCGGCATCTCGAACGCGGCGAGCGACATCACGCCGTGCAACGCGGGGCTCGGTCCGCTCGCGGTCGCCGCGGCCGAGGGCGTGCGCCGCGCGGGCGGCATGCCGCAGACGTACGGCACGATCACCATCTCGGACGCGATCTCGATGGGCACCGAGGGCATGAAGTGCTCGCTCGTGTCGCGCGAGGTGATCGCCGACTCGATCGAGACGGTGACGCGCGGCCAGTTCCACGACGGCGTGCTCACGGTCGGCGGCTGCGACAAGAACATGCCGGGCGCGCTCATCGCGCTCGCGCGCCTCGACGTGCCGTCGATCTTCGTCTACGGCGGCACGATCCGGCCGGGTCACTACAAGGGCAACGACCTCACGATCGTGTCGGTGTTCGAGGCCGTGGGCGCGCACGGCGCCGGCAAGATGAACGACACCGACTTCGTCGAGATCGAGCGGCGCGCGTGTCCGAGCGCGGGCTCGTGCGGCGGCATGTACACCGCGAACACGATGTCGAGCGCGATCGAAGCGCTGGGCATGTCGCTGCCCGGCAGCTCGACGATGGCGGCGGACTCGCAGGAGAAGCGCGCGAGCGCGGAGGCGAGCGGCGCGGCGCTCGTCGCGCTGGTCGAGAAGAACCTCACTGCGCGCAAGCTCATGGACCGCCGCGCATTCGAGAACGCGATCGCGGTCGTGATGGCCGTCGGCGGCTCCACGAACGCGGTGCTGCACCTGCTGGCGATCGCGCATTCCGCGGGCGTGCCGCTCGAGCTCGACGACTTCGAGCGGATCCGCGCGCGCGTTCCCGTGCTCGCGGACATGAAGCCGAGCGGGAAGTACGTCGCGACCGATCTGCACGAGGTCGGCGGCATCCCGCTCGTCATGAAGATGCTGCTCGAGCACGGGGTGGTGCACGGCGAGTGTCTCACCGTGACCGGCAAGACCGTCGCCGAGAATCTCGCGCGCGTGCCGAGCGAGCCGCCGGCGGGCCAGGACGTGCTGCGCCCCTGGGCGAAGCCCATCTACTCCGAAGGCCACCTCGCGATCCTGCGCGGCAATCTCGCGCCCGACGGCGCGGTCGCGAAGATCAGCGGGATCCAGCAGAAGGAGATCACGGGCCCGGCACGCGTGTTCGACTCCGAAGAGGCGTGCATGTCGGCGATCATGTCCGACGCGATCCGCCCCGGCGACGTGCTCGTCATCCGCTACGAGGGCCCGAAGGGCGGCCCCGGCATGCGCGAGATGCTGTCGCCCACGTCGGCGCTGATCGGCAAGGGGCTCGGCGGCTCGGTCGGTCTGCTCACCGATGGGCGTTTCTCGGGCGGCACGTACGGAATGGTGGTCGGCCACGTGTCGCCCGAAGCCGCGGTGGGCGGGCCGATCGCGCTCGTGCGCGAGGGCGACTCGATCACGATCGACGCGAAGAAGCGCGTGCTCGAGCTGAACGTGCCCGACGCGGAAGTGGCGAAGCGGCGCGCCGCCTGGCGCGCGCCTGCGCCGCGCTACACGTCGGGCGTGCTGGCGAAGTACGCGAAGCTCGTGGCGAGCGCGACGTTCGGAGCCGTGACGGACCGCGATCTGTGAGCTGGCTCGCCGTTGCGGCGGTGCTCGGCACGCTGTCGGTGATCGCGGGCGCTTTCGGCGCGCACGGCCTGCGCGATTCCGTGTCGCCCGAGCGCCTGTCGGCGTGGCAGACCGGCGCGCACTACGCGCTGGTGCACAGCGCCGCGGTGCTCGCGCTCGCGCTCTACGGCTCGGCCTCGGGCAAGAGCGTCGCGTTGCCGGCCGGCCTGATGACGGCGGGCATCGTGCTGTTCTCGGGCTCGATCTTCGGGCTGGTCCTCTTCGAGCTGCGCGCGCTCGGCCCGGTGACGCCCCTCGGCGGACTCTGCTTGATCGCCGGCTGGGTCTCGCTCTTCTGGCTGGCGCGGCCCGGGGCCAGCGGATGAGTGGCGAGGCGCCCTCGCCCTACGCGCCGCCGGCGAGCGAGCTCGGGACGCGCGCGACGGAGCAAACCCTCGCCAGCCGCGGCCAGCGCCTCGCGAACTCGCTCATCGACGCAGTGGCGACCTTCCTGCTGAACTCCCTGAACGGGCTCTGGCTCGTGCTGGCGGGGTTGCGGCTCGGCTTCCTGGGGCGCCTCGCGCTCGCGAACCTGACGATCCTCGTCTACTACTTCGCGCTCGAGGCCTGGTCGGGGCGGACGCTCGGCAAGCTCGTCACGGGCACCCGCGTCGTGTCGGAGAACGGGCGCGACCTGACACTCGCGCGTGTCATGGGCCGGACCTTGGCGCGACTCATCCCGTTCGAAGCGTTCTCGTTCGTGTCGGACGAGCGGCCGGTCGGTTGGCACGACGATTTGTCCGGGACGCGCGTCATCCGGACTCGCTGAAGCGGTACGCGGTCCGCTCGCCGGCGCTCCAGCGCGGCCAGGGGCCGACGAGCGGCGAGCGCGGCGCGCCGGCGCGTGCGAACGCTGCGAACGCGTCGCGCATGCGCCGGCCGACGGGCTTCGCCTCGGGCACGTCGTCGAAGAAGCGCCCGACCGGCGCGATGCGCCGCGTGCCGAACACGAGCGGCAGGTCGAGCCCGTGGAAGGCGCCGCTCGCGCCGGCGCTCGACGCGCCGCCCAATTCGAAGCGGTAGACGAACACGGGCGCGCCCGCCGCGGCGTGCGCGTCCGCGAGCCGGCGCGCCGGCTCCGCATAGCGCAGCTCGGTGGCGATCTCGTGGAACAGCGCGTGGCCGCTTGCAGCCGGCTCGCGCTGCTCGGCCACCGCGACGGCGTCGAGCGCCGCGGCGTGCGACACGCCGAGTGACTCGAGCCGCGCAGTCACTTCGCCGCGGGCGAGCTCGCGCAGCGATGGATCGATCAGGTCGAGAATGCGCGTCTCGTCGCGCGCCGTGCCGATCACGAGCGGCACGCGCGAGAGCTCGCCCGCCGCGGCCGCCGCTGCGGGAGCCACCGGCAGCAGCCCGCCATCGACCACGGGCCGGAAGCCGCCCGCGTGCGCCTGCGCGGCGAGCAGCGCCGCGACGGGCGCGCTGCCGAGCTTGCCGGCGTCGCGCGCGTCGAGCTCGAGCGCGCGCAGGAAGGCGCGCCGGCGCTCGGCCGCACGCTCGGCCGAGTCCACGTCGTAGCTGCCGCTCGCCAGGACTGCGCCGTGGCAGAGACCGCTCGCCGACGGCATCGCCAGGAGACACTCGACCGCGGTTGCGCCCGCGCCGTGGCCGAACACGGTCACGCGACGCGGGTCGCCGCCAAACGCATCGATCTCGTCGCGCACCCACTCGAGTCCCGCCACCAGATCGCGCAGGCCCAGGTTCGGCTCCAGGAAGCCGAGCGCACCCAAGCGGTATTGCAGCGACACGAACACGAGGTCGCCGCCGCGCGCGAGCCGGCGCCCGCGCACCGCGGGCTCGGCCGCGGAGCCTTCGGCGAAATCGCCGCCGTGCACGAACACGAGCACGGGCCGCGGCACGCCGTCGAAGCCGGCGGTCCACACGTCGAGCGACAGACAGTCCTCGCTCTGGCTCGCCGCGCGGTCGCCCAGCACGGCGGCGAAGCGCGAGGGGTTCTGAGGCGCGGCGGGCCCGGGCTCGCCGCACTCGCGCACGCCGGGCCACGGAGGGACCGGCTGCGCCGGGCGGAAGCGGAGCGGCCCGACCGGCGCGCGCGCGAACGGCACGCCCCGGAACGAGGTCACGCCGCGGTCGAGCCGACCGCGGATGCGACCCGCGCGGGTGTCGACGACCAGCGGCACGGCGGGATGGACTCCTCGGCCGCAGCGTAACACTTCGCCGCCGTGGAACGGCGCGCGGCCGCTAAGATCTCGCGCGCATGCGCAACCCGGCGGCAACTCGTGCGAAGTCCGACGCGCTGCCGACCGAAGTGCTGCTGCGCGCGCTGCCGTGGCTGGCTGCGCTCGCCGCCGCCTCGCCGCTCGTCTTCGCTGGCTTCCCGCGCGGGCACGACTGGAGCTTCGAGCTCCTGCGCGTGGCCGAGTACCGCGCGGCCGCGGCCGCCGGGCAGTGGCCGCCGTACTGGGGCGAGAACCTCTACATGGGCTACGGCTCGCCGGTCTTCCTGTACTACGCGCCGCTCTTCTCGGCGCTGGCGGCGGGGGCGAGCGCGTGGGCCAGCTCCATCGCGTCGGGCGCGGCCGCGGTGCTCGCGCTCGCGACGCTCGCGTCCGTGCCGTTCGTGCGCGCGTTCCTCGCGGGGCTGCTCGAGGCCGCAGGCCTGCGCGACGCCGGTGCGGTGCGGCTCGGCACGACCCTGTGGCTGCTCGATCCGTACCTGCTCGGCGACAAGCTCGTGCGGAACGCCGATGCCGAGTATCTCGCGCTGTGTCTCGTGCCCATCGCGCTGGCGGGCGTCGCGCGCGCCGGTCGCGAGCCGCGCCGCGCGTTCTTCCTGGTCTCGTCGGGGATCGCGCTCACGGCGGTGGCGCACAACCTGACGGCGCTCGTCGCGGCGGCGTTCGCCCTCGGCCTCGCCGCCGTGCTGTGGTCGCGCGGGCCGCGCGCGGCGTGGGCGGTCGTGCTCGGTGGCGTCGCGGCAGGGCTCGCGCTGGCGGCGTTCTTCTGGCTGCCGGCGCTGTCGCTCGAGGGTCTGATCCGGCCCGAGGAGCTCCTGCGCGGCAAGTTCGATTACCGGCACGAGTTCCCCCCGGTGGGCCAGCTCTTCGGCTGGGTGCGCTTCTTCTCGATCGGCCTCGCTGCGCCGGCCGTGTGGCTCGCGGCGCTCGCGGCCGTCGCGCGCTTCCCGGCGCAGCGACGCGTCTTGGTGGCGCTCCTCGCCGTGGTGGCGTGGCTCCTGTTCCTGGAGACCGAGGCGAGCGCGGCCGTGTGGGCCGCGGTCCCGGGTCTGCCGCTCTTCCAGTTCCCCTGGCGCATGATGGGGCCGCTCGCGCTCGTATCGAGCGCGCTCGTGGCGTTGGCGGCAGCGCTCTTCTCCGTGCGGCGGCCGCCGGAGCTGCGCGCGCTCGCCGAGGCGGGCGCCGCGGGGCTGCTGTTGGCCAACGCGCTGCCGCGGCTGCTCGCCTATCAGCCGCTGCCGCCCGAGCTGCGCACGCAGCTGCCGCAGGCGCTGTCTCCCGCCGCGGTGCGCGAGACGCCGATCTCGGTCACGGTGGGCGACGAGTACCTGCCGCGCGCCGCCGATCCCGACGTGTGGAAGCGCGACCGGCCGATCGCGGGGCCGGTTGCCGGCGCGAGCGGGCCCGTGCGCTGGGAGACGCTCGCCGACGGCGGCAGCCGGATCGAGCTCGCCACGCATGCCGATGCGCCCGCGCGCCTGCGGCTGGCGCGCTTCGCGTTCCCGGAGTGGCACATCGAGGTGAACGGCTCGGCGGTCGAGCCGGCGCCGAGCACGCGCGGCGTGCTCGAGATCGACGTGCCGGCCGGCGAGGCGCGCGTCGTCGCGCGTCTCGAGCCGCCGCGCGTGCGGCGCGCCGCGCTGTGGCTCTCGGCCGCCGCGCTCGCCGCCTGGCTCGCCGCGTGGCTCGTCACGGGACGCCGGCGCGCGGCTTCGATAGCTTCGAGGGGATGAGCTCCTGGGCGCGCTTCTTCGCCGGCCTCTCGTTCGCCTCGCTTGCGCTCGGGATTGTCGTCGGTGCGCACGTCTACATCGCGCAGCGGCTCGTGCTCGACGCCGGGCTCGAGGGCGCCGCGCGCGCTCTCGGGCTGGGCGCGGTCGCGTTTGGCTTCGCCTGCCTGCTGGGGCTGCCGTTCGCGGAGCGGCTGCTGCCGCCGCGCTGGACGCGGTGGGTCGCGTGGCCGGCGTCCATCTGGATGGGCGTCGCATTTCTGTGTCTCGTGGCGCTCCTCGCCGGCGACGGGCTGCGCTGGGCTGCGGGCGGCGTCGCGTACGCCGCGGGCAACGATCCGCTGCCCTACGCGAGCGCGGCCCGCGTGCAGGCTCAGCTGACCGGCGTGTTCGTGCTGCTGGCCAGTGTGGCGGCGCTCTTCTACGGGCTGCGCCCGCCGCGCCTCGCGCGCGTCGAGATTCCGCTCGCGCGCTGGCCGCGCGGCCTCGACGGCTTCCGCATCGCCCAGATCAGCGACATCCACATCGGGCCGCTGCGCGACCGGCGCTTCGCGCGGCACCTCGCCGAGCGCGTGAACGCGCTCGATGCCGACCTCGTGTGCGTGACGGGTGACCTGGTCGACGGGCCGGCGCACCACATCGCCGATGAAGTCGCGCCGTTCGGCGCGCTGCGCGGCCGTCACGGCGTCTTCTTCGTGACGGGGAACCACGACCACTATTCGGGTGCGAACGACTGGGTGGCCGTCGTGGAGCGGCTCGGCTTCACGGCGCTGCGCAACCGCCACGTGCAGATCCGCGGCGAGGCCGGCGCGTTCACGCTGGCGGGCGTCGACGACCACCGCGGCGGCTTCGGCGACGGGCAGCGCGAGGACCTGGGGCGCGCGCTCGACGGCCGCGACCCGGAGCTCCCGCTCGTCTTGCTGGCGCACGACCCCAGCACGTTCAAGCGTGCGTCACAGAAGGGTGTAGACCTGCAGCTCTCCGGGCACACGCACGGCGGGCAGATCTGGCCCTTCCGCTACCTGGTGCGGCTGGCCGTGCCGTTCGTCGCCGGGCGCTACCGGCGCGGCGACGCGGAGCTCTACGTGAGCCGTGGCACCGGCTTCTGGGGCCCGCCGATGCGCTTGTTCGCGCCGGCGGAGATCACCGAGCTCACGCTGCGGAGTGCGGGCTGAGCGGCGCCTGGCCGCGGTGCAGGAACCAGCCGTCGACGACGACGCGGCGCGCGAACGCCGGCCGGGCGAGGAGCTTCTCGGCGAGCCAGGGCCGGAGCGCGCGCGGGACGAGCTCGGACCAGCCCGTGGAGCGGCGCCCCGCGCGCGGGCCGAAGCGCGCTTCCATGGCGCGCGCGTAGCCGGCGAGGTCTTTCGCCGCGATCGCGCGCGCGGCGAGCAAGCCCGACTCGACGGCGGGCCGGATTCCTTCGCCGCTCTGCGGCCACGCGAGGCCCGCGCTGTCACCGACCAGCACGAAGCCGTCGCCCGCGAGCGGGCGCGGCGTCTGCCCGTACAACAGGTAGGCGTGGCCGTGCCGCTTCGGCGGCGTGCGCGGCGGCAGCTTGCCGCGCGACTCGCAGAACGCGAGGAACTTCTGTGCGTGGCCCGCGAGGTCGTGCGTGTCCTGGCGGCCGATGCCGACGTTCAGCACCGGACCTTTGCGCACGAGCCACGCGTAGCCGCGCAGATCGCGCTCGAAGAAGAGCTCGGGCACTTCGCCCGAGACGGGGCAGCGCGCAGCCTGCTCGGCGTCGAGCTCGAACTCGATCTCCTGCGCCGCGACGACGGGCTCGTCGCTGCGCCCGGCCGGCGCGAGCTGGCGCGCCACGGGGCAGAAGTGCCCGCCCGCGCCCACCAGCACGCGGGCGCGCACGCGCCCGTTCGCGAGCCACTCGTCGCCCTCGCGCGCGAGCGAGCGCAGCGGCTCGCCCAGCCGCAGCGTGGCACCCGAGCGCGCCAGCAGGTACGCGTCGAACTCGCAGCGGCGGATGCCGAAGCTGACGACCTCGGGGTAGGTGACGCGCGCGCTCTTGCCGCCGAGCAGGCTCACTTCGAAGCCGCGGATCGGCTGCAGGACGCGCCCCAGCGCGTAGTCGCGCGCGTCGAGCTCGAGCTCGGCGACGATCTGCGGCGTGATCCAGCCCGCGCACACCTTGTCGCGCGGGAACGGCTTGGCGTCGAGAACGGCGACGGCGAGCCCCGCGCGCACGAGCTCCCGGGCGCAGGTCGAGCCGGCGGGGCCGCCGCCGACGACGAGGACGTCGAAGCGCTCCATCGCTAGCTCCCCGGCACGTACAGGCGCGAGCGGTTCCACGGCAGATCGTTCGAGCGCGCGCGCTGGAACACCACCTGCCACAGCTGCAGGTTGCCGACGAAGAACGAGGCGATCGAGCCCGCGAGATACAGCCGGAACGTGCGCGTGAACACCGAGCCGAAGCGCGCTTCGATCGCGGCGGCGTTCTTCTCGAAGCGCTCGAGCCAGTGCTCGAGCGTCTTCGCGTAGTGCATGCGCAGGTTCTCGACGTCGATCACCGTCAGCTCGTTCGGCGAGAGGATGCCCACCATCTCCTCCAGCTTCGGCGAGTACGAGCCGGGGAAGATGTGCCGCTCGATCCACGGATCCATCGGCTGGCGCACGTTGCGCCCGATCGAGTGGATCAGTCCGCGGCCGTGCGGCAAGAGGCAGCGGTCGATCACGCGCCCGAGCTCGGGGTAGTTCTCGTCGCCGACGTGCTCGAGCATGCCGACCGAGACGAACGCGTCGTAGCGGCCCGCGATGTTGCGGTAGTCGTCTTCGCGGAACTCGACGCGCTCGGACAGGCCCTCTCGCCGCGCGCGCTGGCGCGCGTACTCGATCTGCTCCTTCGAGATGTTGTACGCCGTTACGTACACACCGTGGTGTCGCGCCATGTGCAGCGCCAGCGCGCCCCAGCCGCAGCCCGCTTCGACGACGCGGTCGCCGGGCCGCAGCCATACCTTCCGCGACACGTGCTCCATCTTCGCGACCTGCGCTTCTTCGAGCGAGGACGACGGCGTAGGGAAGTACGCGCACGTGTACGCCATCTGCCCGTCGAGCCACAGCGCGTAGAAGTCGTTGCCCAGATCGTAGTGACTGTGGATGTTCGACTTCGCGCGCGAGAGCGAGTGGCTGCGCCGCGCCCACATGCGCCACGCGTCGCGCAGGTGTTTCATCGCACCGCGCCCGTCCGGCGCCGCGAGGAACACCTTCAGCACGGCAGTCAAATCGCCTTCGATCTCGAGACGTCCGGACGCGTAGGCGTCGCCGAGGCCCAGGTCGGGGTGCCGCGCCAGGTACGGCACGACGCCGCGATCGCGGAACACGATGCGCCCCACGGGGGGCTGGTCCGAGCTGCGGATCTCCTCGCCGTTCCAGAGCACGATCCGCAGACGGGGATCGCCGCGCTTCTCGAGGAGCCTGCGCGCGATGCGCCGCTCGAACCCAGTCACGCCTGCCGCCGAACCGAACGAGCCGTGTGTCATGGGACACCTCCCGCTCCTGAGGTGTTCAGCATAAACCGTGCCCGGGTCTCAGTGTCGAGTCTTGTAAGCCTCCCAGTGGAGACACTCGTCGACGGGGCGGCGCGGCGGACGCCCGTACTTCCCGACCGGCCAGCCGATGGGCAGCAGCGCCGCCGTCGGGCAGCTCTCGGGCAGGCCCAGCCAGGCGTCGCACTCGCGGCCGAACGAGCGGTGCATCGTGGTCAGCGAGGCACCCAGCCCCACCGCGCGGCACGCCAGGAGCACGTTCTGCACGCATGGGAAGAGCGCCTGGAGCTGCGCTTCGCCCCGGCGGGTGTAACCCGCGACGAAAAGAAGTACTGGAACTTTGTGCAGGTTCTCCGCCAGGTGGATCGCGGCGCGCATGTTGCGGCGGCCGGCTTCGGGGAAGGCGGGGTCCCGGGCGGCTTCCAGGGCGGGCGCGATGTAGGCGCGGAACGCGCTGCGGTAGCGCTCCGCGACCCACGCGCGGCGCTCCGGCTCGGTCACGGCGATGAAGCTCCACGGCTGCCGGTTGCCGCCGCTCGGCGCGAACGTGCCCGCTTCGCAGACCTTGCGGACGAGCTCGGGCGGCACGGGGTCGGCGCGCAGGCGCCGGATGGCGCGCGCCGTGCGGATGCCTTCGAGTAGCGGCACGTCCTCGCCGGCCGATGCGACATCGAACGGTGTAGGGTCGTTCACCGCGCGATCTCGAGCAGCTCGGAGAAAGCGCGGATCACGTGGTCCGGCTTCGGATCGGCGGCGGGCGGCTCGCGGTCGTCGCGGTGCCAGATGAGCACCGAGCGCATGCCCATGCGCTTCGCGCCGCCCACGTCGTGGAAGAGCGAGTCGCCCACGAACACGGCTTCGGACCCGGCGCAGCCCGCGCTGGCGAGCGCCTGCGCGAAGATGTCGGGCGCCGGCTTGCACGAGCGCGCGCGCTCGCTCGACAGGACGGCGTCGAAGTCGGCGCGCACGCCGGCGATCTCGAGCAAGTGCTCGAGCTGGTCGTCGTCGATGTTCGAAACCATGCCCACGTGCAGCCCGCGCGCGCGGAGCTCCCGGAGCGTCTCGCGGACGCCCGGCCGCAGCGCGAAGTCCCGGGCGTGGCCGTCCCACTGCAGGCGCCGGTAGCGCGCCAGCGTGGCAGGGTCGGCGCTCGCGCCGAAGCTCGCGAGCATTGCGCGCGCAGCGTCGCCGAACAGGTCGCGATGGAAGTAGAACGGCCGGTCGCGGTAGCTCTCGAACACGCGCTTCATCGCGTCGCGGTGCGCGCGGGCGACGGCAGCCGGCTCGGCGCGCACGCCCGCCCAGCGCACCAGCGCGTTCAGGCTCTCGGATTCCGCGCGCGCGAAGCAGCGGTAGTCGTAGAGCGTGCCGCCGAAGTCGAACAGCACGGCGCGCGTGCTCAATGCGGCAGGTCCTTCAGCACCGACAGCTGATCGCGGTAGGCCGCGCGCACCTGGGCGATCTCGGGCGGCGCAAAGCCGAGCTCCTCGCCGATCTGCGAGATCTCGGTGTTCTCGACGACGGAGATGTTGTTGTCGGCCGCGGCGACCGCGAACAGACAGCGCAACAGGTCGATGCGCTGCGCGCGATTGGACATCTCCTTGAACTGGCGCGTGACCAGGTAGTTCTCCGTTCCCGCGAGCGCCGTGGCCTGCGTCTTGGCCATCTGCACCACCAGGAGCGCCTGCGGCTCGGAGAGCGTGGAGTACTCGCGCACGAGCTTCAGCATCTCCTCGGTCTCTTCTTCCGAGATCACGAGGTCGGCGCGCGCGACGCGCGCAAGCACGTAGGCGAAGGCCGCGAGAAAGCGCGCTTCCGCGGGGGGCAGCGCGTCGAGCTGCGCCGCGATGCGCCGCACCGTGGCCGTGTCGCGCGCGAGGTCGGCACCGTCGTCGCGAAGTCCCAGAAGCCGCCGGAGCGCTCTCATGGCGGCGTATGGAAGCCGATGCCGCCCGACTTGTCGACTTCGCCGCCTGCCGCATACGATATCGCGCCACGCCGCACCGGCGTGCTGGTCCCGGTCCCCCCGAAGGAGACGTCCGTGGAGAATCTCGACACGTTCCGCGCCGAAGTCGCGAAGTGGCTCGAGGAGAACTGCCCCGCGTCGATGCGCAAGCCGATGACCTCGGAAGACGAGGCGAACTGGGGCGGCCGCCGCAAGCAGTACACGAACCCCGACGAGAAGCTGTGGCTCGACCGCATGGCGGCGCGCGGCTTCACGTGCCCGACGTGGCCCAAGGAATACGGCGGCGGCGGGCTCTCGAACGCCGAAGCGCGCGTGCTCGCCGAAGAGATGCGCAAGCTCCGCGCGCGCCAGCCGCTCGTCAGCTTCGGCATCACGATGCTCGGCCCCGTGCTGCTCGAGTACGGCAACGAGGAGCAGAAGCGCGAGCACCTGCCGAAGATCGTCCGCGGCGAGATCCGCTGGTGCCAGGGCTACAGCGAGCCGGGCGCCGGCTCGGACCTCGCGGGCCTGCAGACGCGCGCCGAGGACAAGGGCGACCACTACCTGGTGAACGGCCAGAAGATCTGGACGTCGTATGCGAACTACGCCGACTGGATCTTCTGCCTCGTGCGCACCGACACGAACGCGCCGAAGCACGACGGCATCAGCTTCATCCTGTTCGACATGGAAACGCCGGGCGTCTCGGTGTCGCCCATCAAGCTCATCAGCGGCAGCTCGCCGTTCTGCCAGACGTTCTTCCAGGACGTGAAGGTCCCGAAGAAGAACCTGGTCGGGAAGACGAACGGCGGCTGGACGATCGCGAAGCGGCTCCTGCAGCACGAGCGCGAGATGATCGGCGGCATGGGCTTCGGCCTGGGCGGGAGCGGCGGCGGCGCATCGATCGAGCAGCTCGCGAAGGACTACTGCGGCGACGACGCCGGCAGGATCGCCGACCCGATCGTGCGCTTTGAAGTCGCGCAGCACCTGATGGACCAGCGCTGCTTCATGACGACCGTGCGCCGCTCGGCGGAAGAGGCGAAGGCGGGGCAGGGCCCGGGCGCCGCGTCGTCGATGTTCAAGCTGTACGGCACCGAGATGAACAAGCGCCGCTACGAGCTGCTCGTGCGGATCCTCGGCTCGCAGGCGCTCGGCTGGGAAGGCCAGGGCTTCAGCCCGCGCGAGCTGTCGACGACGCGCGAGTGGCTGCGCTCGAAGGGCAACTCCATCGAGGGCGGCACGAGCGAAGTGCAGCTCAACATCATCGCCAAGCGCGTGCTTGGCCTGCCGGACTGAGCAGAGGAACTTCCATGTCGCTCGCACTCTCCGAGGAACAAGAGCTTCTCCGCAACACGGCGCGCGAGTTCATCGCCGAGCACTCGCCGGTGAAGGAGCTGCGCCGCTTGCGCGACACGAACGACCCGGTCGGCTTCTCGCGCGAGCTGTGGGGCCAGATGGCGGAGCTCGGCTGGGCCGGCATCGTGCTGCCCGAGGAGTACGGCGGCGCCGACCTCGGCTGGGCCGAGCTCGGTGTCGTGCTCGAGGAGTGCGGCCGAACGCTCGCGGCGACGCCGTTCGTGTCGACCCTCTTGCTCGCGGCCAACGCGCTGCTCCTGGCCGGCAACGGCACGCAGAAGAAGGACCTGCTCGCGGCCGTGGCGAAGGGCCAGACGGTGCTCGCGTTCGCGCTGCAGGAAGGCGCGCACCACGCCCCCTATCAGGTCGCGACCACCGCCGTGGCGACGAAGGACGGCTACCAGCTCACCGGCAAGAAGACGTTCGTGCAGGACGGCCACGTCGCCGACCAGCTCGTCGTCGTGGCGCGCACGGCGGGGAAGCCGGGCGACCGCGACGGCCTGTCGCTCTTCCTGGTGCCGAAGCACGCGCGCGGGCTCGGCGTGCAGCGCACCACGATGGTCGACGGCCGCAACGCCGCGAACGTGGAGCTCGCGGGCGTGGAGGTCGACAAGTCGGCCGTCGTCGGCACCCTGGGCCGCGGCGCAGAGGTGCTCGACCCGGTGCTCGACCGCGCGACGATCGGCTTCTCGGCCGAGCTGCTCGGCACGATCACCGAGGCCTTCGAGCGCACGATCGCCTACCTCAAGACGCGCAAGCAGTTCGGCGTGCCGATCGGCAGCTTCCAGGCGCTGAAGCACCGCGCCGCCGAGATGTTCACGCAGGTCGAGCTGTCGCGTTCGATCGTGCTCGACGCGCTGCGCGCGATCGACGAGAAGCGGCCCGACGTGCCCGCGCTCGCGTCGATCGCGAAGGCGCGCGTGTCGGACGCCGCGCACCTGGTGGGCAACGAGGCCGTGCAGATGCACGGCGGGATCGGCGTGACCGACGAGGAAGAGATCGGCCTGTTCCTGAAGCGCGCGCGCGTCGCGGAGCTCACGCTCGGCGACGCGGCCTACCACCGCGCGCGGTTCGCGAGCCTCGCGGGGTTCTGAGCGGGCCCGGTCGGCCCGCTCAGAACCTCAATGAGGCAGCGCTGCGCTGCAGACCTGGCCGATGCCGGGTGACAGGCCGAGCAGCGCGCGGCGCAGCACCGCGACGTCCTGGATGTTGCAGACCGCCGGGTCCGCGCCGATGACCGAGCACTTCAGCGCCGCGGCGCCCGTGAGCGGCGCGCCGATCGGATTCGCCAGGTAGGCGCGGTAGGCGGCGACGTCGCCGTCGTCGACGATGCCTTCGCCGGTGAGGTCGCCGCACTGGCAGACGTCGCCGATGCCGTCGGGGATGGCGCTGTCGATGCCGCCGTCGTCGGCCTGGTTCGAGTTCGGCACGTACGGGCAGTTGTCGGCCACGTTGCACGTGCCGTCCGAGTCGGCGTCGGGAGCGGGCGTGCCGCCGCACGTCCCGTTCGAGCAGGTGTCGTTCAGCGTGCACACGTTGCCGTCGCTGCAGCTCTGGCCGTTCAGCGGCGCCGGATCGAACACGCAGCCGCTCGCCGGGTTGCACGAGTCGGCGGTGCACGCGTTCGAGTCGTTGCACACGACCGGCCCGCCGCCGCCGCACGTGCCGGCGTTGCAGGTCTCGCCCACGGTGCACGCGTTGCCGTCGTTGCACGACGTGCCGTTCAGCGGCGTCGGGTTGTAGGCGCAGCCCGTCGACGGGTTGCAGGTGTCCTGCGTGCACTGGTTGCCGTCGTTGCAGGTGACGGCCGTGCCGCCGCCGCACGTGCCGGCGTTGCAGGTCTCGCCCGTCGTGCACGCGTTGCCGTCGGAGCACGTCGAGCCGTTGGCCTCGAAGTGACACGTCGACGAGCAGCAGTCGCCGTCGGCGGTGTTGCCGTCGTCGCAGTCCTCGCCCGGGTCGAGCACGCCGTTGCCGCACGTCTGCGAGACGAACGTCGCGGTGAGCGTCGGCAGCGACGGCGTGGCGATGATCTCGTGGCTCAGCGCACCGCCGTCCGACCAGGCGGAGAAGAGCTGGTTGCCCTGCGGCGACGCAACGGAGATCGATGTCGAGGCGTTCACGATCACTTGCTGCGAGTGCGGCGCGGTGAAGGTGCCGTAGTCGCTGAGCGTGACCTGCAGGCCCGTCGGCACCGTCGCCAGGTCCAGGCTGCGCGTCTCGGGCATGAGGTTCACGACCGCGGTGTTCGAGAGCGCGCCGGAGCCCTGCTCGGCGCCGACCGTGATGAAGTTGCCCGTCATCGACAGGTACTGCGCGTGCATCCAGTCGCCCGAGCGCGCGACGTTCGAGATGCGCAGCTCGTCGATGCCGCCGAACCAGAAGCCGCCGTGGGGATTCCGGCCGATCTCGAGCATCTGGTTGCCCGGAAGGAGGGCCGAGACCTGGCCATCGGTGGTGAGGTCGCTTCCGTCGACGTAGACGCGGTCCAGGATTCCGCTGATCGTCGCCGACAGCCAGTGCCAGTTCGAGTCCAGGTTCACGGCGTCGGCACGGCCCCAGTCGCCGCCGCTGCCCAACACCGTCACGTAGTTCTCGCCCGGCTGGTACTCCAGGTCGTAGCCCTGCGGGTCGTCGAAGTTGAACTTCTTGTCGAGGATGCGGTCCGCATCGTTCCGGTTCGGGTCTGCGGTCTGAACCCACGCTTCGAGCGTCAAAGTCGAGCTCATTTCGAGCGACGGCGAGTCGGGCACGTCGATCCACGTGGTCCCGTCGAAGTTCCGCGCGCTGCCGATCTGGCCGGGCACCACGACGGTGCCCTGGTTCACGCCGTTGTTCGCATTCGCCGTCGAGTCGTTCGTCGTCGTGCCCAGGTGGTACACCGCGGCGTACGTCGAGTCCCAAACGCCCGTCGGGTTCTGGCCGTCGGGCGCCGACGAGTTGCCGTAGTACATGTAGATGAAGTCGGTCGTCGAGCCGGCGTCGATCTTCGGCACGCGCACCCAGATGAGCGAAGTGCCCGAGGGATCCCAGGTCTCGATCTCGTGCGGCAGGAGCGTGCCGTCCTCGTCGACGAAGCGCAGGTCCTGGCCGCCGCTCTGCAGCCTCGTGTAGTCGATCACTGTCGAGTCGAGCTTCACCAGCACCGGGAAGCCGATCAGGTCGGTCGCCTGCGTGGCGTTGTTGAACGAGAGAGTGCGCCGGCTCGACCAGGCCGAGTTGTACCAGCCCGCGATGCCGTTGTCGGTCACGGTGAAGTCGAGCTCGAGATACGACGGGTACGGGTGGTCCGGCGCGATGAGCGTGCCGTGATCGACGCCCTCGAAGTCACCCACGTTGTGGATGTGGCAATTGTCGATGGTCCAGCAGTGGTGCAGGATCGCGTGCCAGGCGAACGACGAGGGCGACAGCGTGCCATCCTCCGGGTCCACGCCCGTGCCGGTGAAGTTGATGGCGTCGCCGACGCGCCACGTGAGGTTGCTCTGCGGCGTGACGATCGTCGCGATCGGCGGCTGGTTCGCCACCGTGACGACCTGTGTGGCCGTCGAGGTAGCTCCGTGCGAATCGGTGACCTGCACGGACACGGGCACGGGGCCGGGCTTGGTGTAGGTGAACGTGGCGAAGCGCGGGTCGGGGCCGGCCGCGTCGCCGTAGACGCCGTCGCCGTCCAGGTCCCACGAGTAGGTGAGCGTGTCGCCGGGGTCCGCATCCGTGGAGCCCGACGCGTCGAAGTTGACGGTGAGGGGCGCAGCGCCGGCGGAAGGCGTCGCCACCAGGTTCGCGACCGGCGGATGGTTCGTCGAGAAGTACTGCAGGCGGATGATCTGGCCGCCCGTGTACGCCGCGTAGTAGAGGTCGCCGCCCGGGCCGACCTCGACGTCGACCGAGCCGCTCGGCTCGTTCCAGTTGATCGCGCGGATCTTGGTCGGATTCGGCGGACCGCCCGGGGTGTCGGGCATCATCGCCCACAGACACTTTCGGGTGTAGTCCTGGAAGAACAGCGCGCCCTGGTACTCGGCCGGGTACGTGCCGTTCACGTAGAACGCCATGCCCGTGATGGAGCCGCCGCCGGTGCCGCAGCCCTCGCCCGGGATCACTTGGTTGTTGTGGTTGTAGGCCCAGTACGACGGGGTGACGTTGCTCGCGATGGTGCCGTTGTACAGTCCGTTGCAGAGCGGCAGGTTCGCCTGCTGGAAGTTCTGGTGGACGAGGCTGACGCCCGAGCCGCCTTCCCAGCACGGCCAGCCGAAGTTCAACAGCGGAAAGCCGGTGCTGTTGGGATTCCCGACGCGGTTGATCTCCTCCCATAGCGCCTCGCCGACGTCGCCGACCCAGACCTCACCGGCCAGTGAGATGCCCGGCGGCGCGATGGTGAAGCGGTACGGGTTGCGGAAGCCGTGCGCGAGGATCGCGTCGTCGTCGGGCGTCACGCCGCCGGCGGTCGGATTGCCGGGCCAAGGCACGGGCAGCGGGCCGCTCACGTCGAGGCGCATGATCGTGCCGTCCCACCAGAAGCCCGGCTGGGGATCGAGGATCCGCTGTGAGCGCAGCGAGCCGCCCTCGTTCACTGGGTCGTTGCACGGATTGCCGATCTGGCCGTAGTCGGTGACGACGTAGTTGGCGCCCTCGCCGGCGGACAGATAGAGCGCACCCTCGGGCCCGAAGTGCAGGTCGCCGATCGAGTGGGTCACGAACTGGAAGCACCACTTGTTGTCGATCAGGATCTGCTCGGGCCCGATCATCTGGTTGTTCGGCCCGATCTCGAGCCGCGACAGCCGGCCGCGCGTGGGGCAGCCGTTGCCGAGCTGATCGGCGCACTGGTCGTTCCAGACGGGCGGCGTCTGGCCCGGCGGCGCGTCGACGGTGTACATCACGTACACGTAGTCGTGGCCCGGCGCGGGGAACTGCGGGTCGATCGCCAGGCCGAGGAAGCCGCGGTCCCAGTTGTTCATGACCTCGTTGCGCAGGTCGGCGGCAACGTCGGGCGTCGCGTCGGACAGGCCGTTGAACACCTTCAAGAGCCCGCTCTGCTCCGCGACGAAGATCCGGCCGTCGGGCGCGAAGCGCACCGCGGTGGGGTTCGTGAGCCCGGTGAAGACCGGCGTCTCCTGGAACGGCGCCAGCACGTCCGCGCGCGCAGAAAGCGACAGCAACAGGGCGCAGAACGCCCCAACCACCCGAAGTCCGCGTGAAACCCGCATTGCCCGCCTATCCGACCGACGGCGCCCGCCCAGCCCGCAGGAGTTCCGTTCGGCTGTCCTTTGAGTGACGCGCCGTACCCGAAAAGTGACGGCGAACACACTCGATCTTACTCTCGCGCGCTCGGCCCGGGATTCCTTCTTCCCATGCGTCCTTGCGCGCCGAATTGCACTGTCGTGATGCGGGGTTGTGGGCCCCGCGCCCGGGATCACTGCGAGAACTGGGCCGGACAGACCTGCGCGAGGCCGGGCGGGAGGGCCGCCAGGGCCCGGCGCAGGACCGATACGTCGAGGACGTTGCAGATCCCGCCGGGTGGGGTGACCCCGCAGCGCGCCAGGCCGGCGGCAGAGAGGACCGCCGAGTTCGTGAGCGAGCTGCGCAGGAGCGTCACGTCCGCGGCGTTCGCGGCGCCGTTCACGTCGACGTCGCCGCACTGGCAGGCGTCGCCGGCAGGGAACGCATCCGAGTTCGCCTGGCTCGCATTCGGGATGAAGGGGCAGTTGTCCACGCCGTCGAGCACTCCGTCGCCGTCGGTGTCGTTGAAGCGCGGGTCGACGGACGTGTTCATGTCGTGCTGGATCTCGCTCTGCGCGAGCGGCCGGTTGTAGACGCGCACCTCGTCGAGCCGGCCCGCGAAGAACTGCCCGTACACCGCGTCGGCGCCGAACGAGAGCACGGCGCTCGAGGTGTTGATGGTGCCGGTCTGGGTCCTCTGCGCGACCTGCGCGCCGTTCAGGAAGAGCGTGATGTTCACGCCGTCGTAGGTCGTCGCCAGGTGCGACCACGTGTTCAGCGGCAGCGCCGACAGCCCGTATGTGATCGCGTTGACGTTCGAGAACGTGCCGCCGCCGGCCGGAGCGCCGCTGGGCTGGTCGGAGGAGCTGTTGAGGAAATAGATGTCCGTCGACTTGTAGATCACGTCCCGCCAGATCGCGCCGCCCGCAGTCGGGTAGACCCACGCCTCGAGCGTCATGCCCGCGGTCAGGTCGAGAGACGCCGAGTCGGGGATGTTCACGACGCCGCTCGTACCGTCGAAGGAGAGCGCCTGGCCGAACTTCCCGGACGCCGTGCGAGTGACTCCCGCGTTCATCGCGCCGTTGTTGGCGAAGCTCGAAGCGTCGTTCACGTTCGTGCCGCTCGTCTCTTCGAAGCCGTACGCCGCGACGAGACCCTGCGCGCCAGCTGGCGCGAACGAGGCAAGCAGCGACTCGCCGCCCGGCGGCACCACGATCGTGTGCGTCGAGGCGCCGCCGTCGGACCAGGTCGAGAAGTTGTACGTCGTGCCGCCGAGCGGCTGGTCCGGTGCGGAGATCGTGTGCTGGAAGTTCGGCACCGTGTCGTGCACGAACGGCGTGTTGTGCTGCACGCCGTCGATGTCGAGATAGAGCGAGCTCGGGTTGGCGTCGAAGTTCAGATTCACCTTGTTGGGATAGATGAACGTCGACGTGCTGCCTTGCAGGCCGTTCGAGTCGGTCACGGTGAGGATGATCTCGTAGCTCGTGTTGCCGCTGAAGTCGTGGCCCGTCGTGGGGACCGTGAACGTGCCCGTCTTCGAGCCGACGATCGGGCCCTGGCCCGGGTGCACGTGCGTCTCGTGGTGGAAGATGATCGTCCACGAGAACGCGCTCGCTGGCAGGTTGCCGTCCTCGATGTCCGTCCCGCTGCCCGAGTACGAGATCACGTCGCCGGCCTTGAACACGAGCCCGTTCGCCGGCGTGAGGAGCGTGGGCACCGGCGGATTGCCGACGGTGATGTCGAGGTCGCTCGACAGCGTGTTCGACACGCCGTCCGAAGCCGTGAGCCGCGCGATGTACGGGCCCGCGGTCGCGTACGTGTGCGTCGGGTTCGCGGCCGTCGAGGTCGTGCCGTCGCCGAAGTTCCAGCTGTACGTGACGGTCTGGCCCTCGGGGTCGTGCGTGCCCGCGCTGGAGAAGTTCACGGTGAGCGGCGGCAGGCCGGCGGTCGGGGTCGCGCTCACCTGCACGACGGGCGGCTGGTTGTTGATCGTGTAGCGGATGCGCCGGATCGACGCGGCGTTGGGCGTGTGCTCGTTGTTGAAGCCGATGTCGACGTAGTAGAGCGCCCCGTCGGGGCCCTGGATCACCTTCACGGGATCGCCGATGTCCGTGTCGTACGTGCCGTCGGGCGGGATGAAGTTCAAGACGCCCTGCAGGTTGCCGTTCGCGTCGAGCACCAGGCGCCGGATCACGTTCTGCGTGTAGTCGGCGACGAAGTAGTTGCCGTAATACTCCGCGGGGTACGACGTGCCGCGGTACACGAAGCCGCCCGTCACGCAGGCATCGTGGCCCGCGTGCGTGTACCACCAGAGCGGGTTCGTCATGCCCGCGTTCGCGCACGGGCCTTCGCAGGTCGCCCAGCCGAAGTTCGCACCCTTCGAGAGCACGTCGACCTCTTCGATCGACGCGTTGATGTCGTTGCCGCCCACGTCGCCGATGTAGAAGTTGCCGGTGACGGGGTCGAACGCGGCGCGGTAGGGGTTGCGCAGGCCGAGCGCGTAGATCTCGTCCTTGTTCGGCCCGCTGCCGTCGTAGAACGGGTTGTCGGTCGGGATGGTGCCGTCGGCGTTGATGCGCAGCACCTTGCCTTGGTAGCTCGTCAGGTCCTGCGCGGACGTGGCGTCGAAATGGTCGCCCGTCGTGATGTAGAGCTTGCCGTCGGGGCCGAAGGCGACGGTGCCGCCGTGGTGCTCCGCGGTGGTGTGGTCGTCCTGCCAGAGCACGCGCTCGGTGCTGGTGTTGATCGTGTTGCCGCTGGCGGTGAAGCGCGACACGCGGTCGAGGTTGCCCGCGGCCGAGTTCGTGTAGAACACGTAGATGAAGCCGTTCGTCCCGAAGCTCGGGTCGAGCGCCAGGTCCATGAGGCCCTGCTCGTTGCCCAGAGTCGAGTTGTCGAGCGACAGCATCGGCGTGGCGAGCGGCGCGTTCGCGCCGGGCAGCACCACCCAGATCTTCTCGGTGAGGTCGCCCACCAGCATGCGGCCGTCGGGCGTGAAGACGATCGAGTCGGCCGACGTGATTCCCGGCACGACGATCTCGTTCGTGAAGGCGGGGTTCACCGTGTTCACCGCGACGGGCGCTGACGTGACCGAGCCACCCGCGTAGTCGTGCGCGACCGCCGTCAGCGTGTGCGTGCTGTTCGAGGCGTTGGTGGAGTTCCAGCCGACGAGGTACGGCGGAGTCGGATCGAGCGCGAAGCTCACGCCGTCGGCGAAGAACTCGACGCTCTGCACGCCCGCGGGCGACGAGAGGGTCGCCGCGGTCGTGATCACGCCGCCCACCGCTCCCCCACCCGGGAGCGGAGCGGAGAGCGCGATGAGCGGGGGCTGCGAGGCGAAGGGTTGGTTCACCGGCGTGTCACGGTCGGTGGCGATCTCGCCGGGGGAGAGCGCGCGGTTGTAGACGCGAACCTCGTCGATGTAGCCGGCCCAGTACTGGCCGTTCACCGCGTCGCCGCCGATCGTGAGCGCGCTGTTCGACGTGGAGATCGGCGCCGACTGCGCGCGGCTCGCCACCTGCGTGCCGTTCACATACAGGCGCAGGGTCGAGCCGTCGTAGGTCGCCGCCAGGTGCGACCAGGTGCTCTGCGGCAGCGGGGCGGTGCCGAAGAGCTGGGGCGTGGCGAACGTCCCGCCGACCGCGGGCACGCCGCCGTTCTGGGGCGACGACCCTTCGAGGTAGTAGAGGTTCGTCGCCTTGTAGACGATGTCGCGGAAGCCGACGGGCGTCTGCGTCGGGTAGACCCAGGCCTCGAGCGTCATCGCGGTCGTCAGGTCGAGCGAGGGCGCGTCGGGCACGAGCACGGTCGCGCTCGCGCCGTCGAACACGAGCGCTCCTCCGTACTTACCCGAGGAGATGCGCGTCGCGCCGAAGAGCTGGCCGTTGTTGTTCGACCCGGAAGCGTCGTTCGCGACCGTGCCGGAAGACTCGTCGAAGCCGAACGCGGCGACGAGGCCGTTGCTCGACGAGCCGATCGTCTGCGCGCGCGCGCCGACGGCGAACGCCAAGAAGAGGATCGGCAGAAGTCGAACCAGCCGCAGCCGCCGGGCGAGCATAGAGGGGCCTCCAGAGCGCGCAGCACCCACCCGCGAGCGGTCGCATCCTGTCAGAGGCGGCGGATCAGAGTCAACCCGTTGCGTCGGAGTCGCGCGGACTCACTTCGCGCCTGCGTAGCCCCCCGCGGCGAGGTTGAAGCGCGCGAAGTAAGCGCGGCCTTCGCTCGAGTCGTCGAGCCAGTGCAGGAGCAACTCACCCCAGCGCACGGGCAGCTGGAGACGCCGCCAGGCCTCGGCGGAGTTGCGAGAGAGCCTCGCGTAAAGCTCCGGCGACGCGAGCGCCTCCTCGGCGCGCTCCGCCAGAGACTCGGCCGAGCTGGCTCGGAACACGAGCGCTGCGAAGCCGTCTTCCACCTTTCCGCGGAACATCGGGTGATCCGATGCGATGAGGGGGGTGCGCGAGCAGTACGAGTCGTAGATCGTGAGCGGAAGACCTTCGGGATAGGTGTGCCGGCTCGCGACCACGCACAAGTCGTGCTCGTTCATGAGCTTCAGGACTTGTTGGTGAGGAATTCTGCCCAGAAACGACGCGAACTCGGAGACCCCCAGTTCGGTCGCCATGCGCTGGAACCTCTCGACGTCGCCGGCGCCCGCGAGCGTCAGGCGCGCGTCGCGGCCGCGGTCGCGCAGGATGCGGAGCGCGCCCACACACTCGGCCACGCCCTTGTCCGCACTGATGACTCCTGCGTAGAAGAGCCGGACGGGCCCGCCGCCGTCGGTGCGCGTCTTCGGCGCGCGCTCGTCCGGAGTCACCGTGGCCGGCCAATCCCACGGCACGATCTTCTCTGGCGGCACCCCGATGCGCCGCAGGTCGAGGCACGAATTGACGTTGTGGTTCCCGACGACCTGGATCGCCGGCTCGCGGAGCACGCGCGCAACCCTCCAGTAGCGGTAGCGCGTGCGCAGCCCGCGCGTCGTGGGGAAGCTCGTGGCCAGGAGCGGCAGCGTGCGCACGTTCGCGCGGAGCGCCCAGCGGAGCAGGGGCGGAATCGGGCTGCGCGACACGAGATGGGTCGGGCGCAACTCGGCCACGCGCTTGACGAGCTCGGGCACGCTCACCTGCGAATACAGTCGAAGACCCTGCGCGTAGACCCCATTGGGGAGCCGCTCGTCGTACGGATCCGCGTTCACGCACACGACGGTGACTCGCTCGCACCGCCGCGCGAGGTCCGCCACGATGTCGACGGAGTAGCGCTGCGCGGCGTACGTCTCCTCGCCGCCTTGCGCGAAGCTCAGCACCGTGGAGCGGTAATCGCCGTATTGGACGAAGACGATGTGCATCGGGCGCTCCCGCTCTAGCGGACGTTCTTCCAGTCCATCGGATGCCGCAGCACCTGCGACTTCCAGCCGGCGCAGCTGAGCTCGAGCCCGAGCCAGTCGCCGAGCCGCGCGACGTCGGGATCCAGCCGCGCTTCGAGGTGTGCGCGCAGGGCAGGGCCGAGCTCGGGCCTCGCCTCGTAGCGCCACAGCCGTTTCGCGCGTTCCCGCAGCGCAGCGGGCGTGCGGTCCTTGAGCCAGCGCACGAGCGGCACGCGCAGCAACGCATCGCGAAGCGCGCTCGCGCGCATGCGCTCGCTCGACACGTTCTGTGGCGCGAGGTCGTGCCGCCAGACGATGGGCGTCGCGCTCGACTCGCCGAGGAAGCGGCACACGCGCGCGAGTTCCTCGTCGGGATACGCGAGCATGCGCTCGAACGCGACCAGCAGGATCGACGCCGCGCCGAATCGCTCCACATACGGCTCGAGCTGTCGAGTGTAGCTGCTGTACGCGACGAAGCGCTGCTCGCCCACGATCGCTTCCTCGAGGGAGCCTTCGAACTCGCGCGTGCTCCACTCGTGCAGATACTGCGAAACCACACGCTCGACGGGGTCGCGCATCACGTAGACGAGGCGGGCCTTCGGCACGAGGGCATGCATGCGCTCCGCCGCATGCGGGTAGGTGGGAAGCTTCGTGTAGTGCGTGCTCGACTCGCCGCAGAGCTGGCCTTCTCGTGCGCCCGCGAAGAGGCCCTCGTACCACGCACGGCCGCGCGCGTACTGCGGGTCGTCGCTGAAGAAGTTCGGCTCCTTCGGGCGGCTCATGAAGAACGTCGAGCGCAGCGCGAGCTGCTCGTGCAACGTGCTCGTGCCGCACTTCATCGCGCCGATGATCGCGAAGTCGGGAAGCCTCATCGCCGAGTCAGCCTCGCCAGTTGTCCCACAGCTGGTGCTCGACCGTGTGGCGCTCCTTCGCGCCCGCCGTCTCGCGCAGCCACGCCACCGCACGGCCCGCGCTCCACAAGACGTTCGCGGCGAGCCAGCCGACCCGGCCGAACTGCTTGCGGTAGTAGCGCGACCGCGACGCGTAGTAGTAGCGAGGCAAGCGCTGGCGGGCCGCCTGCAGGCGTTTCACCGGCGAGCTCTGGCCGCGCAGATGCACCACGCGTGCCGCCGGCTCCTGCCAAACCTCGAACCCCGCGAGCTGCGCGCAGCGGCAGTAGTCGGCGTCCTCGAAGTACATGAAGTAGCCCTCGTCGAGGGGGCCGATCGCGCGGATCACGTCAGCGCGGATCATCACGGCCGCGAAGCTGAGCCACTCGACGCGCCGCGGGCTCTCGCCGATCGGCAACGGCACGTCCCAGCGCGAGAGGAGGCGCTGGATCGGCCCCGTCGCGGAGCCCGCGATGAGCTCGGTGATGGGACGGTGGAAGCGGAAGCCACTCACCTGCGGCTCGCCGTCGTCCCACTCCAGTCGTGGACCCACGAGGCCGGCTTTGGGATGCTCGGACAGGAAGCGGTAGAGCGTGTCGACCGCGTCGCGACGCACGATGGTATCGCTGTTCAGGAGCAGGTACGCCTCCGCGTCGACGGCGTGGATGCCTGCGTTGTTGCCGAAGGCGAAGCCGCCGTTGCGATCCGTCGCCAGCACGCGCACTCCCGGCCGCGGCGCCGACGAGAGCTCACGCTCGAGTATCTCCGCGCTTCCGTCGCCGCTGGCGTTGTCGACGACGATCACGGCGTCGCGCTCGGGATCCACGCCCGCGAGCGCCGAGCGGGCGCAGCTCGCCGACAGCGCCGGCGTGCGGTAGTTGAGCACGATGGCGGCGACCCGAGTCCGGAGCGCGGGCCGCTCGCTAGCCGCTGCCATCGCCGCCCAGCCTCTTGAAAAGCGGCTCGACCGCGCGGTCGATCGCGAACTCCTCCGCGACGCGGGCGCGGCCTGCCTGACCGAAGCGCCGGCGCAGCTCGCGATCGCCGAGGAGCCGACGCAGCTGAGCCGCGAGCGCGTCGCAATCCGAAGAAGGAAAGAGCAGACCGTTGGCTCCGTCGGTCACGAGCTCGGGAATCCCCGCGACGTGTGGCGCCACGACCGGCACGCCGAGCGCCATGGCCTCCAGCAGGACGACCGGCAGGCCCTCCATCAGGCTCGCGAGGGCGAATATGTCGGCGCCCGCGAGGATCCGCAGCGTGTCTGGCTCCGACCGCGCGCCGATGAACTCGACTGCGTCCGCGACCCCGAGCTCTCGCGCCGTCGCCTCGAGAAAGGACCGCGTCGGCCCGTCGCCGACGAAAGTGACACGGAACGGTGGCGCCACCGGAAGGATCTGCGCGAGCGCGTGCAAGAGTTGGTACTGGCCCTTCTCGGGCGAGAGACGCCCCACGCACACGATCCGGAGCGGGTCGTTCTCGCTTCGCTGCGCCGGAGGTTCGCCCAGCTCCACGCCGCAGCGCACCACCAACAGACGGTCCCAGAGCTCGATCGGAATGACGCGCGAGACCTGAGCGCGCACGAAGTACGACGCGCATGCGGCGAAGCGCGCGGCTCCGATCTTGTCAGCGATGGTGAGCACCGCCGGGTACTCGAAGTCGCCAAAGGAATGGAGCATCAAGCTCCACGAGATTCCCGCGAGGAAGCATGCGATACGAGCGACGTCGCCCCCCGCGCGCGCGAAGTGCACGTGCAGGTGGCGGATCCGCGCGTGGCGCAGCGCACCCGCCAGGATCACGCCTTCCGCGAAGTAGAACAGCGACCACAGCGCCGCACGGGCGCCGGGCGGCCGATTCTTCACGGCGATCCCGAGAGCCCGCCCGTAGCGGAGCGGACTCCGGAAGATCTCGCCCAGATGAGCCCGAACCGTCGACGCGAAGCCCGGCGGCTGCACGTAGAACGTTTGCGCCTCTTCCTGGCGGTCCGCCGCTCCGAGCGGGGCGTCGCGCGGGGGGCGGTGGATCGAGAACGTGCGCACCTCGATGCCCTTCCGCCGCAGCGCGCTCAGCTCGCGGCGGATGAACGTGTGCGAGATCGTCGGGTACTCGCTCGAGAAGTAGCCGATCAACGTTACACCCCCGTGCGCGCGAGCCGGAGCTCGAGACGAGCGCGCGAGAAGCGCCCGCGCCGGTCGACGCAGTGCATGTAGGTGAGGTCGCACCGGCGCAGCGTGAAGACGTCTCCGCCACGCGCGTTCCAGCCGTGTTGCGTCGTCACGGCATTGGAGTAACCCGCTTGGCGGACGGCGTCGCGGGCGCGTCCGTCCCAGTCGCCGTTCGGGTAGCAGAACGAAGTCACCGCGCCTCCGACTTCCGCCTCGAGCCGGCGCTTCGACTCGACTACCTCGCGCTCGATCTCCGCGTCGGTGCACTGCGGCAGGAGAGGATGCGAGAAGCTGTGCGAGCCGATCTCGTGTCCGCGGGCGCGCAGCTCGCGCAGGTCGGAGAAGCACATCATCCCGTCCCATACGGGACGCCACGCACCGCCGGCCGCTTCCTCGAGCCCGGAGACCCAGTGCTCACGAGCGGTCGTGGCCATCTGCTTCGCGGCCCCGACGACGGCCGCAGGCTCACGCGCGGTGGCGGCCGCCCCCAGCTCGGCGAGGAGGCGGCGGGCCGCTTCGGGCTCCCTCTCCAGCGCGCGGGGAAGCGCGAACGCGACGCGGTCGTGCCAGAGGCTGCGTCCGCTCGCGGCGGCCTCCGAGACGACGAAGAAGGTGGCGCGAAGTCCGCGCGCGTCCAGCACTGGAGCGGCAATCGTGGCGTTGTCGAGCTGACCGTCGTCGAAAGTGAGCGCGAGCAGTGGACGCTCGGGCTCGTCACCTCTGCGCCAGCGCTCCGCAGCCTCGCCGAGCGTCATACAAGTGAAGCTCGTACAGAGTGACTCGAGTATCTCGGACAGCTCCTCGGGAGTCACCGCGAGCTCGCCCAGCGGATACTCCGCGCGTGCGGAGCTCGGCAGCACGCGATGGAAGGTGGCGATGGACAGCTTCCCCCGCAGCCGGCGGCGCGGCTCGCTCCAGCGGCTCCAATGGAGCACGCCCGCGGCAACGTCTCGGAGGAGTGGGTGCGTCACGAGCCGCTCGCCACGGCTCGACGGCGGAGGACGGCCAGGTTGTGCTCGGGATCGTCCACCACGAGCTCGAACTGCGTGGAGATGACCGGCTGCTTGGCCCACGCGGCCAGGCCTTCCCAGTCGGCGAGGTACTGGATTTCGCGGCTCTCCACGAGGTAGCGGTCCACCTCGCCTCGCGAGCGCGCCGCCAGCGCGACCGGATTCACTTTGCCGTCCAGATTCACGGTGCGGTCGTGGAAGAAGCCGAGCGTGCCCGACTGGGGCGCCGCGACCCACGTGTCGTCGGAGACGTTCTTCTGGACCCAGTCGACGACCTGGAAGTGCATGTGCGAGGTGCCCTTCGCGTAGAGTCTCGCGTCGAGCCCCGAAGCCAGGAGCACGAGCCCAGCCGCAAACGCCCCCGGAACCCAGCGCAGCTCGCTGGACGCGAGGCCGACCCACCCGCGGCGCGCCACTGCACCAACGAGGAGAGCGAGAAGAGGTGAGAGCGCGAACATGTAGCGCGACATGAAGTAGCCGGCGCCGAAGCTCATCCCGTAGAACGCGAGCAGGCAGACGGCGAAGATCGAACCGAGAGTGGCGAGCGAGCGCACGATCGGGTCGCGAGAGCGCAGGGCGTGATGGGCCAGGCCGGCGAGCGCGAGAACCGACAGGCATGCTCCCGCGACGACCCAGGGCGACTCCTCGTACCCGCTGGGGATCGGCAGGTACAACGTGGCGTACTCGAACACGGCGCTCGGCAGCTTCGCGAGGTTCTCGCCGAGCTGGGACTCCATCGCTTCGGAGCGGCCGCTGATCGGAACGATCGCGCCGAAGCGGAGCTGGTTGAACACGAGCCAGGGCACCGCGACCGCGACGGACGTCGAGCCGATCACGGTCGCCTCGGCGAACCGCCGCCGCAGGAACACCCCTGAGCCGAATCCGGAGCTCGCGTGCGCGATGCACGCACCGAGGACGAGAAACACGGCGTCGTTGCGCGCCCAGAACGCGGCGCCGAGGAGCGCGCCCGCTCCCGTGCAGCGCGTCCAGCTCCACCGCTCGCGGAACCCCGAGTCGGCGAACACGAGCAACACGGAGACGATGAGGAGCGCGTAGAGCCCGCTCTCGAGGCAGTTCATCGAGTGCATGACGACGATCGGACTCGCGAACCACGCGGCGGAGACGAGCAGAGCGGCAGCTCCACCCCGAGGCCGACCCGCGTAGATCCGGCGTGCGAGGCGCCACAGCAGCCACGCCGCGATGCTCGCGCAAGTCGCCTCGAGCAGCTGGACGCCCAGTACGCCGAGCCGCCGATCGCCGCCGACGAGCTCGAACACTCCGGCCCACAGGAGCGTGGCGAGAGGCTGAGTCCCGTTCGTCGGCTGGAGTCCGCCGGAGACGCTCATGCCGTGACCGAGCGCGATGTTCCTCGCGATCGTGAGCATCAGGTAGCCGTCCTCGGTCGGGAACTGCCGGAAGAGTCGTCCCCCGATGTCCAGGAGCGGCACCAGTCGGGCCAGGCCACCGACCGCGTAGAGCGCGAGCGCCGCGCCGAGGGCCCCGGCCCCGACCTCGTCCGCCTCGGCCTGCTCTGTCGCGCTCACCGGTCCAGCGAAAGCCATGAGTGTCCCGCCCAGACCAAAACGAGCTTATCGGAGCGGCTGGAGCGATCCATAGGGGGCCGCTGCAGGGACCTCGGCCTTGCGCGGCTCGCGCTTCGGCACGACCGCCTTCTGGTAGTTCGCGACGACCCCGGCGAAGGCGCCCGTCATGAAGAGCATGAGAACGCCCCCGCTCAGGGCGTTCGGCAGCGAGTCGGCCCAGTTCAGGGCGATGAGCAGGCCGCACGATGCGAGGAGCCGCTGGTCTGAAGGGGAGCGGAGGTTCCGCAGCGCGCGCCCCGCCTGGAAGATCGGCAGGAGCATGAGCCCGAACATGCTCGCGAAGCCGACGGCGCCGACGTCTCCGAGCATGATGATCCAGAGCCCGTCGGTTACCGAGACGTCTCGACCCTCGTCGCTGAAGACCCGGTTGCGGCCGTAGCCGCCCCAGCCGAAGAGCAGCCGCTGGCGCGCGTGCTCGAGCAGCTGGTCCTCGTTCTCGAAGCGAAAGCTCAGCGACTCGGAGCGGTCCTCGCTCGCCGAAAGCGAGAGGTTGGTCAGCAAGCTGGTCGGGAACAGGTCGAAGCTCCGCAGCATCGGGTACGTGAGCACGACGCACGCGATCACGACCGCCGCGCGGAGCTGCGCCTTGGCCGACGCGAGGAACATGAGCAGCCCGCCGAGGCCGGCATACAACGCAGCGGAGAGCGTCTTGCACAACGCGACCATGAAGGCGAGATAGCCGGTGGTCACCACGGGCGGCAGCCCGCGGACCTTCGTACCCCGGCGCCACAGCATCGTGCTCGCCAAGGTTGCGAAGGAGGTGAGGATCGCCAGCCCGAGGCCGTGGCCGACGAAGACGATGGGACGAAAGCCGCCGCCGCGGATCTGCTGGACGAAGGAGGACGGCAGGTAGCCGTACACCATTCGGTGTAGCTGGGGACTCATGCGCACTTCCCAGAGCATCGGGAGCGAGTAGATCAAGAAGGCGAACACGAACGAGTAGAGCAGCCGATGCAGCTGGGCCACTTCGCGCACCAGCATCCGCCCCAGCAGAAACGGCAGGATCAGTGCGATCGCGTAGCCCCGAAAGGTCACCACCGCGTCCCAGGGCGACAGAGCGGGCAGGATCAAGCCGCCGACGGCATAGGGGTCCGAGTTGGTGGACGCGGTCATCGCGGTGCCGGCTGCGAAAGCCGCGATGAGAGTGAGCGTCCATCCCCGCAGGCGCAGGTAGCGGAACTCGCGCGGGCGCACGGCCACACAGGCCAAGATGGCTGCCAGGGTCGGCAGCGTACTCTTGTCGAGCTCGGTGACCCCGGGCAGCTGAAAGCCGTACCCGACCGGCAACAGGAGCGCAGATACGAGAAGGGTGAGAAACGCTGCCCGGTACGGGGGCAGTGCGGAGAACAGCGCGAAGGCCATGGGCACCGACAGAACCAGCGCGACCGGCGCAGTGGGGTATGCGCCGAACACTTCGTTCATGTGCAGGTATTCGCGTCGGGGGTGCGGCCGCTGGGATCGCGCTTCACATTACCGCTCCGGGCCACGGCCTAGGGGTTGCTCTTGCATGGAAGATGCGCCGAAACGGCGTTTTCGGCATCGGGCTCCCGTTTCGGTATCGGGCGTCACAGAGGCTGCCGTGCGAATTCCGAAGAGTCGCGAAAGAAGTTCTTGCTTACCTTGGGGAAGGGGCTCGCCGTGAAGAAGCTGTTGTTGCCGAAGGCTCGCGCCGGGATTCTGATTGCGCTCGCATGGTCGTCTGGATGGGCAGCGAGCGCCGCTGCGCAAACGTGCACCGTCGGGCCGTTCACCTCTAGCACGCCGCTCTCGTCCGTCATCTCCGCCATCAACGGCGCCAAAGCAGGGGCGGTGGTCTGTCTCCAACGCGGCCAGACGTGGACCGGTTCGACCGGTCTCAACCTGACGGCCAGCTTCCCGGCGACCAGCCGCGTCACCATCTGCTCCAGCGACACGAGCCAGTGCCAGGACTCGGGTGCAGCGAACGCGAAGGTGTCGGTCACGAACGGCGGCGGCTTCGGCGTCCGTTTCCGCAACGGCGCGGGCGGCTACGAGCTCCGCAACATCGATTTCGCGGGCCCGGCGGACGCGGGGGGCTCGGACACCATCGGCCTCCAGCCCGACCGCGGCTCGCACGACGTGCGCTTCGTGGGCGGCAAGGTCAGCTCGTGGTGGCACATGATGTGGTCGGATAGCGGCAGCGGCTCGCCGGCGACGAACATCGAGTTCGGCACGTGCGCGGCGCCGCTCGAGATGACCACGGCGGCCTCCGGTGGCTCCGAGCCGTTCCAGCAGGGCACGTACGGCTCGTACAAGAGCACGGCCTGGCGCTTGAACTTGCACGACTACAGCCCGCACGGCCTCTTGTCCCACTTCCTGGACATCGCGTACACGGGCTCGATCAACTTCAACGACGACAACAACAACTCCACGGACCTCGTGATCGAGTGCAGCAAGTTCGGACCGAACGCGCTCGAAGGCGGCGAGGACTTCATGAAGTTCTCGGCCGGCAAGCGCCTCACGGTCCGGAACAACAACTTCACGGGGTGTAACCGCTTGCTCGGATTCACGGGACACGGACCCGACGGCAACACGTACGGGTGGGACCAGGTCGACATCTACCAGAACACGTTCGACGGGCGCAGCTGCTCGAGCCAGACGCCGGTCGTGCTGCTCGATGCGAGCAACGTGCGCATCTACAACAACGTCGTCTCCGTTGCGAAGGGGAACTCTCAGGGCGGCCTGGTGTCGATGAACTGCCAGGAAGGCTCGATCAACGCGCAGGACAACGACGTTGCTCACGTGTCCGTCTACAACAACACGGTCTACCGCAACGGCAGCGCGAGCGATCCGACGAGCGGCTACGGCACGTTCGGCTCGAGCGACGCCGGCTGCGTGAACGGCGGCACCCAACCGAGCGACATCACGGTCGTGAACAACCTGGACATGGAGAACGACACGCAAAATCCCTATCCGTGGCAGGTGGGAGCCGCGGGATGCAACGCGTGGGGAACGAACGGCGCGCAGGTGCACAACAACTTCGTGTACTCGCCGAACAAAGCGCCGCGCCTGCCGAGCTGCAGCGCGAGCGACATGTTCGCCAAGTCGGGGTCGACCACGACGGCGACCGGCGACGGCTGGAACACGCCGCCGGGCGTGACCGACCTCGCGAACTTCAACTTCACGATCACGAACGCCAGCAAGGTGTTCGGCCAGGGCGATCCGAAGTACTGCCCGGCGACGGACTTCGCCGGGAACGCCCGGCCGTCGACGTGTTCGATCGGCGCCTACGACGTGGGCTCCGGCTCGCCGGCCGCACTCCAGCCCCCGACGTTGATCCAGGCCAGCCCGCTCAACTGAGAGGCGCTCCCGGGTTCGCCGGCGCTCGCGCCTTCGTTGGCCTCGCGGTCCGCACGCCGTTACTCTGCATGAGCGGCGTCTAACGTGGGCCGCGAGGGCGACCCCATGAAGCTCCCGAACCTGAGCTTCCTCGCGACCGTCGGGCAGCTGCGCTGCATCCAGGCGCGCTACGAGCGCGGGCCACTCCGCAATCCCGATACGTTCGCGGCGCCGCTCCTCTCGTTCCCGGCGCGCGTCGGCTATCACGTCCGCGGGCTCTTCCTGCGCTCGCGCCTGCACGGCGACCCGTTCTACGCGTACCTGGTCGCGAGGACCAAGCACTACGACCAGGTCTTCCTCGACGCGATCTCCGAGCCCGTGCGCGCCATCGCGAACGTCGGCACCGGCAGCGACACGCGGGCGTACCGCTTCGCGGAGCTCCTCCGGCGCCAGTCGATCGCTGTCCTCGAGTGCGACCAAGCCGAGGCGATCCGCGCCAAAGAGCGCATCGTGCGGCGGCGGTGGCGGGCCGATCACGTGTCTTTCCAGCCGATCGAGCTGAACGTCCCGGGCTGGCCGGCGCTCGAACAGTGGCTCGTCGAGCGCCGGGCCGGGCCGGCGCTCGTGATGCTCGAGGGAGTGAGTCCCTATGTGACTTCGAGCTCGTTCGAGGCGTTCCTGCGGATGCTCGCGGCGACGCTGCACCCGCAGAGCACGCTCGCATACGACTACAAGGTGGCGGGCGTCGACGAGCAATTCGGAAAGTCCGAGCGCACGCTGGCTCCGTTCCGATTGTCTCGCTCGCGCGACGACGTGCACGCGTTCCACCGCAAGCTGGGCTTCCACGCGCGCTACGTCGAAACGAGCGAGGAGCTGTGCGCACGGGCGTTGCCGCCCGGGACGCTGCCGTTTCGCGAAGACGGCCTCGTGGTGCTGGGACTCGCCGAGGCCTAGTCCGCGAAGCGGTACTTGAGGATGCAGTAGATAGCGCGGAAGCCGTCCTTCCAGCCGATCTTCTTGCCTTCCTCGTAAGTGCGGCCGCTGTACGAGATGCCGGTCTCGTAGATGCGGACGCCCGGGATGCGCGCGACCTTCGCGGTGACTTCGGGCTCGAAGCCGAAGCGGTCCTCGCGAAGCTGGATGCTCTGGAGCACGTCGCGGCGGAAGAGCTTGTAACACACTTCCATGTCGGTGAGGTTCAGGTTCGTCATCATGTTCGAGAGCAGCGTCAGGAAGCGGTTGCCGACGGAGTGCCAGAAGTAGAGCACGCGGTGGCACTCGCCACCCGCGAAGCGGGAGCCGAACACGGCGTCGGCCACGCCTTCCTGGATGGGCTTCAAGAGTTTCGGGATCTCGGCCGGGTTGTACTCGAGATCGGCATCCTGGACGATCACGCAGTCGCCCGTCGCCGCGGCGAAGCCCGTGCGCAGCGCCGCGCCTTTGCCGCGGTTCACCGGATGATGGAGGCAGCGCACCACATCGGGGTGCTTCGTCGCCAGCTCCTCCATGATCGCGGCCGAGCCGTCGCGCGAGCAGTCGTTCACGAGGATGAGCTCTTTCTCGACGCCCATGTCGACGCCGAGCACGCGCTCGACGGTCGTCTGGAGCGTGCGCTCCTCGTTGAAGATCGGCATGACGATCGAGAGCTTCATGGACTCTCCTGCTTTGCGGGAACTGTAAGCGACTGTCGCACCCAGCACGCGGCGTCGACGAGCACGAGGCGATCCCGTTCCGACACGTCGCAGGCGGGCACGAGGAGCTCCGGAAGCACTGCGGACTCCAAGTCGCGGTCGAGGAGCAGCCAGCGCACGTGATAGCGCTCGAGGATTTCTCGTCGCCGCTCCGAGGGCGCTTGAGCGGCGAGGAAGGCCGCCGTGTCGTCCCAGCGGTCGCGCTGCCCTGGCGCGAAGAATTCCAGGTGATGCGCGGCCACGATGCGCCCTCGCACCGACGGCACGGGCCAGGCGATGAGCGGATCGGCGAGCACGACGTCGTGCTCCGCGACGGGACCGAGGACGCGTCGATAGCGCTCGAGCGGTCGCTCGAGCTTGTCGTCGAAGCCGGCGAGCTTCGCGATTCTCGGCCGCAGGAGCTGCGGCTCGCGCAGCACCGACCAGAGCTGCGGCACCGCGAAGTAGACCAGCGCCGCCGGCAGTAGCGCATGGAGCGCGCCGGCTGCGAACGCGCCGGCGTCGCGAGAAGCGAGCGCACGCCCGACTCCGCTCCATGCGCTCGCGCCGTCCGCGTACCAGCGCCACAGGACGTAGCCCGCGAGCACCTGTGCAAAGAAGAGCCCTGCGAGGGGCAGGCGCGCCAGCGTCGCCGAGTGGAGTGCGATGGCGGTGACGCCGAGCCCCAGCGATGCGGCGAGTGCCAGGCCGCACGTGCGCACCACCTCGTCGCTCCGGTACGGCAGCGCGCAAGCGGCCGCGAGCGAAGCGGGAAGACACCACACGAAGAGCATCTCTCGGAGGATGGCGGGGTTGAACCAGAACCAAGAGTCCGGATTCGAGCGCAGCGCTCCCAGGAAGCTGTACCAGGGCCAGAGCGTGCACAGCACGCCTGCGCTCGCGAGGGAGGCGACGGTCCACGCCGTGGCCTTGCGGCGCAGGCTCGGCTCGCTCGTGCATGCGACCGCCGCGAGACCGAGCGCGCCCAGGACGCCGGTCATTCCATGGGAGAGGAGCGCGCACGCGATGAGCACGGCGCAGGCGGCCGCGCCGAGGCGAAATCGCGCTCGTGCACGAGCCACGCGCCACGCTGCCCACGCGAACACGTCCAGCCAGAGAGCGAACGCGGACGGGTTCACCTGATGGACGGGCAGATCCTGGAGCGCCAGCGTGTTCGCGTAGCCGGGCGGGGCGCCGTACAGAAACAAGAGCGGCGCGAGCGCGAACGGAGCCACTGCGGCGCGGCCGTACGCCGAGAGGAACGCGTACAACCCGATGAACAAGAGCGCCGTGTTCGCGACACCCGCTCCGCTCAGCACGTCGTAGCTGTCCCAGCCGGTCGCACGAGTCGCGAGCGCCAGCACGATGGAGTACGGCGAGTAGCGGATCGACGGCTCGGGCACGTCCTGCGTCGGGTTGCCGGCGTCGAGTCCGACTTCCGCGAGGACGCGAACGGCGCGATGGTGCTCCCACGCGTCGGAGCCCAACAGCTCGTCGCGGTAGCCGGTGGCCAGCGCCACGTAAAGTGTGACTGCAGCCGCGGCGAACCAGTACGCGAAGCGCGCCACCGTCGAGCTCTAGCGCGCGCCCGCGGTTGCGGGCGCGGCGTAGGTCCCTGAGACTGCGGCCGGGCGCGGAGCGTGAACGCGATGGATGTCGGCGTCGTAGTGATCGGGCGCAATGAAGGCGAGCGGCTGCGCCGCTGCCTGGCGTCCCTTCCCGCGGACGTACCGGTCATCTACGTCGACTCCGGCTCGACGGACGGCAGTCCGGACCTGGCCACGCGCGCGAAGGCGTCCGTCGTAGCGCTCGACGCCTCCGCACCGTTCACGGCCGCACGCGGCAGGAACGCCGGCCTCGAGCAGCTGCGCGCCGCGCATCCGGAGCTCGCCTTTGCGCAGCTCGTCGACGGCGACTGCGACCTCGACCGGGGCTGGCTCGCGGCCGCGCTCGCGGTCTTCGCCCACGAGCCGAAGCTCGCCGTCGTATGCGGCCGGCGACGCGAGCGCTTCCCCGATGCGTCGATCTACAACCAGCTCTGCGATCTCGAATGGGACACCGAAGTCGGCCTCGCGGAGAGCTGCGGCGGCGATGCGCTCGTGCGCATCGATGCGCTTCTCGGCGTCGGCGGCTTCCGTGCTTCGATGATCGCGGGCGAGGAGCCCGAGCTCTGCTTCCGCCTGCGCGCTGCGGGCTGGCAGATCCGGCGAATCGATGCGGAGATGACGCTGCACGACGCGGCGCTCCGGCGCTTCGGCCAGTGGTGGAAGCGCCAGGTCCGTGCCGGCTACGCCTACGCGCTGTGCTGGGTGCTTCACGGCGACTCGCCCGAGCGCTTCCGCTGGCGAGAGCTGCGCTCGATCGCGGTGTTCGGCCTCGTCGTCCCGGTGAGTGCGCTCGTGCTGGGCGAGATCTACGCGCCGCTCGCGCTCGCCCCGCTTTCGCTGTACGCGGTGCTCTATCGACGCGTGCGCGCTGCGCGCTTGCGGCGCACCCGGAACGAGGCTCACGCGCGCCTCGATGCGCTCTTCTGCGTGGTGGGCAAGTTCGCGCAGCTGTGGGGTGTCGCGCGTTTTCTGTTCGCTCGGGCCCGGGGCGGTCGCGAAGAGCTCATCGAGTACAAGTGATTCGCGCCGTCGCTCAGCTCGGTGCGCGCCGGCCGAGGCTTCGAGCCGCGATCTCTCTTGCACGCGCCCGCAACCCCCGCACCGCACGCGACAGGCGCTCCGCCGGCATGAGCACCCAGCGCTTCACGTGCTCGTCGGGGCGGGCGCGAAAGATCGTCGAGTGCTCGGCCGCCGAGCCGTCCGTGGGCGGCTCCTTGGTGTAGTAGTAGAGCGCGAAAGAGCTGCGCACGACGTCGGGCGGACAGGTGCACGCAGTGACTCCGTGGAAGCTGCGCTCGCTCGTGGCGAAGATGACGCAGCGGTTGAGCTTGGGCGCGAACGTGTGCACGCAGCGCCGCACGCGGTGGTCCCACAGCTCGAGCTTGCCGCCCCACTCGTCGCGCCAGTGCTCGTTCAGGTAGAGCAGCAGGTTGACGCGCCGGTACCAGCCGCTGCCCTCGAGCCGGTTGAAGTCGACGTGGACGTCGAGGAGGCCGTGCGCGGCGGTCTGGTGCATTCCGCCGCCTACGAACTTCTGGTCCCACAAGAGGTTCGGAATTCCGGTGAGTGCCGACAGCGTGTCGCGAAATTCCTGGCGGCTGCAGTAGTCGGCGAGGCGGGCGACCGGCGCTGGGAAGAGCGCGGGATCGACGATCTGCGTCTTCTTCCTCTCGTTCACCCCGTCGAACGTGCGGCCGCCGCGCCCCTGGCTCGCCGCAGTCGGATACGAACGCGCGACTTCGAGCGCGAATGCGGGGTCGAGGAAGTCGTCGATGCAGACCGACGGAAAGGGCTCAGCGGACGCGAAGCTCCGCGCGAGCGCTGCGAGGTCCAGGTTCCGAACGATTCCCACGGCTACACCTTCTTGCGCGTCCGAGTCACCACCGCTTCCGCGGCGTACAAGATGGCATTCACCGCGACGCGTGCCCAGCTGAGCGGGTGGCCCAGCTCCGCGAGCCGCTTGCGGTGATAGTCCCAGAAATCCGAGCCGCGGCGGCGGACGAGGGACCGCCCGAGCTCGTTGTAGTAGTAGGTGAGCTGGTCGCGGATCCGTGCGTCCAGCTCGGCCGGCTCGAAGAAGTTCGGCCCGTGCTCGATCAAGAGCTCGAGGATCGCCGGCATGTACACGTTGTAGCGGTTCAACTTCCCCGTGAGCGAGCCCTCGCGCACCCGCGTATACGTGAGCACCTGCCGCACGAAGCCGTAGTCGTCGTTGGCGAGGAGTGACAGGCACGCATCGGCGTCGTGGTGCGGCTTCGCGCTGCGGTAGAACGGGCGCCGTGCACGGACGGCGTCGGCGCGGAACAGGAGCGGCGTCGGCGCTCCCACGAGATGCGGGCCGCGCGCGAGGTAGCAGCGCGCCAGCTCGTGCCCGGAAACGACTTCTGCTTCGAACGGAAACTCTGCGGGGTCGACCCGAATCCCGGACTGGCTGTACGCGCCGACGATCGCGACGCGCGGGTGCGACTCGGCCAGGCGGACCATCTCTTCGAGACACTTCGGGTAGATCCAATCGTCGCCGGCCACGACCTTCGCGTACTTCGCCGCGCCCGAAACCTGCTCGAAGGCCAGGCTGTGATTCGCCTCCACAGGCAGGGTCTCGTCGTTTCGAATCACGCGGATGCGGTCGTCCTTCGCCGCGTACTCGCGCGCGATCTCGCCCGTGCCGTCCGTGCTCGCATTGTCGACGATGGTGTGTTCCCAGTGACGGTAGGTCTGGGCGAGCACGCTCTCGATGCACTCGCGCACGTAGGCCGCCTCGTTGTACACCGGCGTCAAGATGCTCACGAGCGGGTCGGAGCTCGGCATCACGCGCGCCCTTCGAGCGCCTGTGCGTACGCGGCAAGATGCCGGTCGTACACCGCCGCGAGCGAAAGGCGCTTGCGCAGCTCCTCGAGCCCCTGGGTGAGCTCGGAGCGGGGCGTGGCGAGCGCGCGGCGCACGGCCGTCGCGAGCGCCTCGGCGGTGCGCGGCGCGAAAGTCGGAATCGCACCGGGCACGAGCGCGTTGTATTCGGCGATCAGCGGGATGTCTGACGCGAGCACGGGTACGCCCGATGCGATCAGCGAAGACAGCGATCCCGATGCGGACTTGTTCTCGTCGAACGGACACACCGCGAGATCGGCCTCGGCGAGGCGCTGGCGATACTCGGACTCGGGCAGATAACCGGTCACTTCGAGCCGATCGTGCACACCGCGCTCGCGCGCCAGATCCATGAGTCGGGCGAAGTGACTCGTCTCGAATCCCGCCAGGCTCTTGCCGCCCACGAACACGACCCGCACGTCTGGGAGGCGCACCATCGCTTCGACGACGAGCTCGTGCCCTTTGCTGTGGAAGATGAAGCCCGCGACGATCAGTGTCTTCGGGACGCCCGCGGGCTTGGGCGCGCTCGGGCCGGGCTCGGCCACGTCGTCCACGAAGTGCGGAATCAGCACTGCGTCCGGCCGGAGGCGCGCCGCCGAGAGGAGCTTGCGCTCGGAGTCGGTGATCACGAGCAATACCGCCGCGGCGCGTGTCGCAGCGCGCGCGAAGGCGCACGCGGCGAGCGGCCGCCAGTTCCAGTAGCCGACGAGCAGGTCCTCGCGGCGCAGATTCCCGCGCAGGAGCTGCTTCGCGAAGCGGATGCCCGACGGACGCAGCCCGCGCAGAAGCTCGGCGGTCGAGCTGCGCGTCATGTGCAGCAGCCGACCGCAATCCTGCGACGCCAGCCCGTTCACGTCGTGCAGGGTGATCGCGAGCGGGACACGACACCCGCGCCGGAACGCGGCGAGATTCTCGCGCGCGCGGAAGCCCGCGCCCCAGCTGCCGTCACCCCACGGACTGATCTGCAGGTGCACGAGCTCGACCCGCGCGCCGACGTCGGCGCCCAGAGCCTCGAGGCGCCTCCGGTCCGCGGCACGCTCGCCCGTCAGCTCGAGGTTCTCCTCGACGACGGAGAGCTCGGGCCGGCGGCGCGCCTCGCGCGCCAGCGCGCGGCCGTAGCGGCAGATGCCGTGCTGCGGCACCCCCACCTGCACGTAGCCGATGCGTGTCACTGCGCGGGCTCCGACAGGCCTTCGGCGGCGGCTCTACTCGTCACGTCCATAGCCTAGTCGGCGTTTGGGGCCATCGCACTTTCGCGCGCGCTGCGAGCACCGCGAGCGCGGGCAGGCGCGAGCAAGGGTTGCTAACGCTATTGCGTGTCGTCCTGGGAGCGCGTCGATCTCTGCGGTATGCCGGTGGCGCGCGTGACGCGCACCGAGCTGGTGGAGCGCGTGCTCGCGGAGTCGGAGCGCGGCCGCGGCGGTTGGATCATCACCGCCAACGTCGATTACTTGCAGCGCTTCGTGTCCTCGCCCGACAGCCGCGCGCTCTACCGCCAGGCCGACTGCATCGTGGCGGACGGCATGCCGCTGCTCTGGGCGTGCAAGCTGCGGGGCACGCCGCTGCCCGACCGCGTCGCGGGATCCGACCTCGTCTGGCTGTTCGCGGAGGGCGCTGCGCAGCGCGGGCGCACACTCTACTTGCTGGGCGGGAACGCCGGTGCAGGCGAGCGCGCCGCGCAGATCTTGCGCGCGCGACACCCGGCGCTTCGCATCGCGGGGATTTCGAGCCCGCGCGTCTCGAACCCGCCGAGCGCGGCCGAGCTCGCGGCGCTCGGGGCCGAGCTCGAGCGCACGGCGCCGGACATCGTCTACGTGGCGTTCGGAGCGCCGAAGGAAGAGCTCCTGATCGGCGCGCTGCGGGCCCGCTTCCCGCGCACGTGGTGGGTCGGTGTCGGCATCTCGCTCAGCTTCATCGCGGGCGAGGTGAAGCGTGCGCCGCGCTGGATGCAGCGCTGGGGCCTGGAGTGGCTACACCGATTGGTGCAGGAGCCGCGGCGGCTCGGCGGCCGCTACCTCGGGCGCAACCTCCCGTTCACCGCGCGCGTGCTCTGCGAGAGTGCGCTGGTCGGCCTGCGCGGCGGAGCGTCAGCGGGCGCCGCGTCCGGCGAGTAGGCCGAAGAGCCGCTGGCGTTGCCAGCGCTGCAGCTCGCGGCGGAACGCGAGGTCGCCGTAGCGCGGCGCGCGGCGGAGCGCGGCGCCGAGATAGCCGGCGATGATCAAGAGGCCGCCCGTGACGAACGGCTTCTCGCGCATGCGGAACACGCCACTCGCGACGACGTACGAGAGCGACGAGCCCATGAACCACTGGCCGCGACCCCAGCGCAGCCGGCCGGTGTAGACGCTCTTGTCGGACGAGCCCATGAGTCGCAGGTGGATGATGCGCAATTCCGGATCGGGCAAGCTCGCGGTGCGATAGCCCGCCTGGCGGGCGCGGTGGAAGTCGATGCCGTCCCACATGACCTCGCGCACGAAGCCGCCGATGCGCTCGAACGCGTCGCGGCGGTACAGCTTGAACTGGCCGGCGACCATCTCGTCGATCATGAACTCCTCGACGAAGCCGTCGCCTTCGGGGCGGAACACCTTGCCGCTCGCGGCGGCGAGCCGCGGATCGCGCGCGAAGTGACCGAGGATGTGCGCGAGATACTCGGGCCCGAACTCGAGGTCGACGTCCATCTTGGCGACGAAGTCGTAGTCGACGTCGACCGCCGCGAGCCCTTCGCAGAACGCGTCGATCACGCCGCCGCCGACCTTGCGGAAGCCGCGGTCCGCGCGCCGGATCACGCGCAGCCACGGAATGCGCTCGGCCGCGGCGGCGAGGATGTCCGGCGTGGCGTCGCTCGAGCCGTCGTCGACGACCACCCACTGGGCAGGTGGGAACGTCTGCGCCTCCATGCACGCGATCGTGCGCGCCAGCGTGCGCGCCTCGTCCCGGCAGGGCGAGATCACGGCGATGCGCGCCTTGGGCACCGGCTCTGCGATTCGCTCCGACACGCTTCCCCTTTCGCCCGCCTCGACTACCTTGCTCCGGCCCTTCCGGACGTTTCGAGAGGTTGGCCTTTGCCACAGTCCGCCACCACCGCACGGGCGTTGCGGATCCTGCTCGTCAGCCCCGGCTGGCCGCGCGCGGCCTTCGCGAACGGCATCGTCTCGTACGTCGACAACCTGCAGCGCGGCATCGCGGCGCGGGGCGGCGAGGCACGCGTCGCGTCGTACCAGCTCGCGCCCGGCGGTGAAGATGCCTTCCTGATCCAGCAGTCGTTCGCGCGTCTCCACCCCCTGGCGCGGCTGGCCACGCGCGCCACGTGGAAGCTCGCGCCGCACGTCGCCAAGCGCGTGCTCGGGCCGCTCGACGTGTGGCTCGCGTTCCGCGACGCGTACGGGCGCTGGCCCTTCGACGTGGCCGAGATCGAGGAATCGCGCGGGGAGTCGCGCTGGGCGGCTCGCGCGGTTCCCGTGCCCGTCGTCGTGCGCCTGCACGGGCCCTGGTTCCTTAACGCGCCGGCGCGCGGCGTGCCCGAGGACGCGGCGTTCGATCGGCTCGTCGCGCGCGAGGGCCGCGCGATCGCGCGCGCCGAGGGCCTGTCGTCGCCCTCGCGCGACGTCCTCGACCGCGTGCGGCGCCGCTACGGCCTCGAGCTGCCGCACGCGGTCGTGATTCCCAACCCGGGTCCGGAGCCGGACCCCGCTGCGCTCTGGTCGCGCGAAGCGGCAGAGCCGGGGCGCATCCTGTTCGTGGGGCGCTTCGATCGGCACAAGGGGGGCGATCTCGTGGTCGACGCGTTCGCGAAGCTGCGCGCGGCGGGCCGCGACGTGCGGCTCGTGATGACGGGACGCGACGACGGTGTGGTCGACGATTCGGGACGGCGCTGGACCTTTCCCGAGTATCTCGAAGCGCGCGTTCCGGACGAGTCACGGCCGCGAGTGAGTTACCTGGGGCAGGTCGACCCGCAACGCCTGGTCGACGAACGCCGGCGCGCGAGCGCGGTCTTGTTCACGTCGCGCTACGAGAACTTCCCGCTCACCTTGCTCGAGTCGCTCGCGCAGCGCTGTCCGGTCGTGTGCTGCGATGCGGGCGCCTGCACGGAGATCGTCGAGGACGAGCGCAACGCGCTCCTGTGCCGCGCCGGCGACGCGGGCGACCTCGCCCGGCGGATCGCCGACCTGCTCGACCGCCCCGAGCGCGCGGCGGCCCTCGCAGAGCAGGGCCTCGCCGACTACCGCGCCCGCTTTCTTCCCGAAGAGATCGCGCGAGTCACTCTGGACTTCTACGCCGACGTGCTCGCTCGCCGACGCTCGGGCGGGGCGCGCTGATGGGGCTCGGCGCGCTCGTCGCGTCCGCGGGCGCCGCCGCCGTTCACCTCGCGAAGCTCGCACGCATGCGCCCGCGCATCGTGTTCCTGAACCAGCGCTGGCGCCACCACGGCCAGCGCTCGGGCTACCTGATCGACTCGGGCCTCGGTCCGAACCTGCCGCGCGACGACCGGTTCCTGCCGCATCCGCTGGTGCGCCGGCACATCGAGCGGACGGGCGACGTCCATTGGGAGCGCCGCTGGCTCCTGTGGGCGGGCGTGGCGGCGGCGGGCGCGCGGCTCGTGCACGTGGTCGACGGCGACTTCGATACGTGGGCCTACGCGCCGCGTCCCGCCTGGCTGCGCGCGCGCTTCACCGCGACGTTCCACCAGCCCGTGGACCGGCTGGCCGAGCTCGCGGCCGGCCTCCGGCCCGGCCAGCTCGACGCGATCGTGTGCATGAGCCGGCACCAGGTGCCGCACCTGCAACACCTGGTGCCGCCGGGCCGCTGCGTGTTCCTGCCGCACGGCGTGGAGACGGAGTTCTTCCGGCCGGCGTCCGACACAGATCTGCGTCGGCCGCTCGTTCTGCTCTCCGTGGGAGCGCACCGGCGCGATCTCCCGACGCTGGCGGCAGCCGCGCGGCTCGTGCGCGCGCGCCGGCCCGACTCCGTCGTGCGCCTGGTGGCGCCGCAGGCCGCCGCCGAGCGCGTGCGCAGCCTGGCCGGCGGCGACGTCGAGGTGCTGTCGGGGATTTGCGACGAGGCGCTGCTCGCGCAGTATCGCGCCGCCGCGCTCGTGTTCCTCCCGCTCGAAGCCGCCACTGCGAACAACGCGCTGCTCGAGGGCATGGCGTGCGGCCTGCCGACGGTGGTGACCGACGTGCCGGATCTGCGCGACTACGTGACCGAAGAGGCGGCGTGCTTCTGCGCGCCCGGCGACGCCGAGGCGCACGCGCAGGCGGCGCTCGCGCTGCTCGACGATCCCGCGCGGCGCGCGCGCATGGGAGCGGCCGCACGCGCGCAGGCGGAGGCGCTGGCCTGGCCGGTGATCCGCGCGCGCGCGCTGGAGCTGTTCGAATCCGTCATCGCGGGCTAGCGGCGCGCAGGTGCAGCACCGCGTCGGCGACGAAAGGCGCGCGCAGCTCGACTCGCGCGCCGCCCGCGATGGCCTGACCCGGCACGAGCTCGCCCGTCCGCGTGTTCACCCACTCGGCGGCCAGCGGACCCTGCGCCGCCGAGACATCGACGGAGAAGAGCGGCGCGCCGAGCCGCACGGAGAGCAGGCCGAGCCACGGGCCGAGCCTGCGGTGAGTGAGTGGCGCGAACACGAGATACTCGCGGCCGGGATTCGCGAGACAGGCGCTCGTGGACGAGAGCTCCGGGTGCGGAGTCAGTGCGCCCAGCTCCAGCCGCTGCGCGAGGGCGCGCGCCTGGCCCAGCGCCGTGCGCACGGGCTCCCATTGCGCGCCGGGGCAGGGCGCCGGCAGCGCGGGCGCCGAGTCGCCGGCGCGCCACGTCGGCAGGAGCTTCGCGTCGATCGCCGTGGTGCACGGGTCCATGAACAGCACGTTCTCGCCGCGCGCGAAGCGCGTCCACACCCAGCGCACTGTGCCGCCGACGCCGAACACGTGGTCGGTGTCTTCGAACACGATCTTGTCGGTCGCGACGCGCGGCGCCTCGTCGGCTTCCCACGGCTCGACGTGAGGCGAGATCCAGTCCGCGGGGCTGTCGAGGAGCGGCGTGTTGCCGCGGATGTCCTCGGGGAACGTCGCCGTCATGCCGATCGGGTGCTTCACGGGCGCGGCGGCTTCGAGCGCGCGGATCGAGCGGATCATCTCGTACTGCCACTCGACCGACGTGTGCGCGCTCTCGTTGCTGATCTCGAAGAGCACGTTCTCGGCGCCCCACAGCGTGCGCACGACCTGCGCGAGATACTGGCGCTGCAGCTCGGTCACTCGCGGGTTCTCGAGCGAGTGGACTTCGGTGCCTTCGCCGTCGCCATTCGTGTCGCCGTCGACGCCGTTCACGTTGTTGGCGCGGTTGAACGGGTGGCCGAGCCAGGGGTTCCCCACCGGCTGGCCCTTCGCCTCCACGCTCCAGCCGTCGAAGAGCATCACCGAGACGTAGATGCCGCGCGCGGCCGCGCGGTCGACGCGGTCGCGCAGGCGCGCGAAGTACGCCGGATCGAAACGGTCGAGGTCGAAGCGCGGCTCGCCGTCGAGTGCGACGCCCGGCCCCGTGCGAGCCCACGGTAGCGGTACGATCGTCACCGTCTCGTGCATGCCCGCGAAGCCCGCCGCTTGCTCCCAGACGTACAGCCGGATCAGGTCGTGGCCGTGGCGCTCGAGGAAATCGAGATACGTGTCGTAGTCGAAGGAGCGCGGCGGATCGTGCAGGTCCAAGTCCTGAAAGTTGTTCCAGGTGTGCGACCCGGTGAGCAGCACCGCGCGGCCCGTTCGCGCGCCGACGAACCAGGGCGAGCCGGGCACGACGACGAGCGGCTCGACCGCCACGCGGAGAGCCTTCGACACGAGCGGAACGCCGCGCGGCTCGGTGCCGCAGCCGAGCCAGAAGAGCGCGAGCGCAGTCTGGGCTATTCGACCCGTTCGAGCCAAATTTCGCGCCAGTAGGGGTAGATGCTGCGCGGGCAGAACATCCGGTACTGACTGAGACACCCGCCGCAGAAGACGCCGTCCAGGACGATGCAGTCGCGCGGCATCGGCAGCATCCGGCCGGTGCGCTCGTCGACGATCTTCTCGACGCGCGACAGCACGCGGAACGTCTTGCCGCAGAACGGCGTCATCTCGACGTCGAAGGTCAGGCCGCGATTCTTCCGCTTCGCGTCGATCGTCTTCATGATCTCGTGCTCCGGCTTCACGCGCACGAGATCGCCGGGCTTGAGCTCGAGCTGCTCGGTCGGCGTCTTCTCGCCCGCGAGCCCGAGCACGCGCGGACGCGTGCGCCCGCCGAGGAAGTGACGCGCGAACGTGTTGTAGAGCGCGCGCAGCCCGTAGCGCGCGAGCTCGCCGAGCCCGAAGTTGCCCGAGCGGAAGTCGCGCCAGTACGCGCGGGGATCCCGCCAGTCGAGCACGCGCGAGTACTCGTGGTGCAGCGTCGCCTGACAGCGGTAGCGCGGCTCGCCCTTCTCGTCCGGCGGGCCTTGGGTCGCGGCGGCGAGTGACTCGGCCGTGCAGCGCGCCGCCGAAGCGCCGTGCGCCGCTGGCGGGGTGACAGCACCATCGACGGGTCGGAGCCACGCCGTGTGCCAGTAGAGCAGACAGGCGGCCTGACACCCGCCGTGCGAGCTGCCGTTGCAGCGCAGTCCTTCGAGGTGAACGGCGTCGTCGATCTGCCGCATCACCTCCCAGTGCTTGATCGTGTCGCAGCTCTTGTGCGCCGACTTGTACACGCGCGCGCGTCGCCCGCAGTACGCGAGCATCTCGGGCATGAAGGGCATGCCGGCCAGGCGCCCGTCGGCATCGAGCGTCGCGAGGATCTCCTCGCGACTTCTGATTTCGATCCAGTCGCCTGCGCGCAGCCCGCTAGTCGCCATCCACCGTCTCTTCGGACTTGCTGGCGCCGCTGCTGATGCGGCAGTCCGTGAGCCTCGGGTAGAGGGTTACGAGGCCGCGCACGTCGTGGGCGCCGGTGACGAAGAACGTCGCCGCAGAGAGCCAGGTGTCGTAAGGCCAGTCGGTCAGGTAGCGGTGCAGGTACGCGTTCACGTGAAACGTACCTTCCGCCAGAGACAGGTCGAGCTCGAAGGTCGCTTCGATCGAATCGCCTTCTTCGAGCGTGAGCGCGCCCGCGCCGAGCCGCTGGGTGCACGTGTCGAACACCGAGTATTGGTTGTCGTCGACGATCTGGATCACGACGCTCATGTCCTCGATGCGCTGCTGCGCGTGGCCACGCACGGTGATGCGCAGCTTCGAGCCCGATTCGATCTCGACCACGCGCCCCGAGTCGTCGTGCGCGATCACTTCGGTGATCGAGGCCTTGCGGCGCTCGTCGGCGGTTCGCGGCTCCGAACCCCGCTTGTAGTACGCGCGAATCACTTCCTCGGTGGGGCCGATCATCTGCACCTGACCGCGCTCGATCAGCATGCTGCGCGGGCACAGGTTCGCCACCGCGCGCAGGTTGTGCGACACGAACACGACCGTCGAGCCCGCCGCGATGACCGCGTTCATGCGCTCCACGCACTTGCGCTGGAACAGGTAGTCGCCGACCGAGAGGACCTCGTCGACGAGCAGCACGTCGGGGTCGACGTGCGCCGCCACCGAGAAGCCGAGCCGCGCGAACATGCCCGACGAGTAGCGCTTCACCGGCGTGTCGATGAACTCCTCGAGGCCCGAGAACGCGACGATCTCGTCGAAGCGGCGCTTGATCTCGTCACGCGTCATGCCGAGGATGGCCCCGTTCAGGAAGACGTTCTCGCGCCCGGTGAGATCGGGATGGAAGCCGGCACTGACTTCGATCAGCGCCGAGATGCGGCCCGCGACGCGGATGTCGCCCATGGTCGGGCGCATGATGCCGGTCAGCAGCTTCAACAGCGTGCTCTTGCCCGCGCCGTTCCCGCCGATGATCGCGAACGCCTCGCCGCGCTTGACGCTGAACGTCACGTCGCGCAGCGCCCAGAAGTCGCGCTTGTCGAGATCGACTTCCGCGGGCTTGAGCTTGGGCCGGAAGATCCGGCCGACCATCGCCGGCAACAAGTCGCGCAGCGAGCCGTACAGCTCGCCGCGCCGGAATTTCTTGTAGACGCCCGAGACCTCGAGAACGTTGTCCGCCATGGCTCAGATGCTCTCGGCGAAGAACGGTTCGAGCTTCTTGAACGACGTCAGTGACACGACGAACAGCACGACCGCGACCGTGCAGCTGTACGCGATCCAAGGCAGGTCCGGCGCCTGGTGATGGATGACCACGTCCGAGATTCCCTCGAGCAGTGGCGATACCGGGTTGATCAAGAGCAGCGGCGCCAGCTTTCCGAACAGCTTCGACTCGTAGAACACGGGCGTGAAGAAGATCGCGAAGGTCAGGAACACGTCGACGAGGAACTTCACGTCGCGCAGGAAGAGACTCGCCGCCGAGAACAGGATCGCGAGCGACGTCGCCAACACGACGAGCGCGCCGAGCAGGAGCGGCAGCCAGAGGAGCTCGATGCTGACGCCCGCGCCGGCGATCGCGAGAAACAATGTCACAGCGACGGTCGAGATCGAGAAGTCGAGCAGCTGTGAGCTCACCGACGCGAGCGGAAAGATCAGACGCGGCAGGTAGATCTTCGTCACGAGGTGAGCGCTGTTGATGAGGCTCGTGTTGCCGAAGCGCAAGGTCGAGACGAAGAACGCCCACGGAGCCGCTTTCACGGCGACCGACATCAAGTCGGTCGATTCGACGGGCTTGCCCGACATGCCGGCCATCGCGTAGCGCACGACGAAGCCCGAGCACACGATCACGATCGGCATGAGCACCGCCCACAGCATGCCCATGACCGACTGCTTGTACTTCACCTTGATCTCGCGCCAGGCCATGATGATGAGCAGGTCGCGGCGCGAGTAGAGCTCGCGGATGGCGTCGATCATCCCAGCAGCACCTTGCGCGCGTAGAACGCCTCGGCGTAGCGCTCGGGCGCGGCGGCCTCCACGCCGCGCAGCCGCGCGAGCGCACGGAACGTCTCCGCCTCGAACCAGCGCTTGCCGCGCTGCGATGCGTAGGCTTCGAGCAGGATGTCGGTCTTCTTCACGAGGTGGCGCTCCGCGAGGGGCACGAACGCGTTCGGGTTGCCGAGGTCCCCGTCCCATTTCGGGATCTCGTACTCGAGGATCATCGGCCCACGGAAGGTATTCCAGGTCAGCTCGCCGACCAAGCGGTGGTCCTGGTGAAGATCTTGTCGGTGATGCGTGAAGACGACGTCCGGCGAGAACTCGGCCTTGAGCCGCTCGAACGCCTCCTTCACCTCGGCGCCCTGCCACGGCAGGAAGCCGTCGCGGAACTCATGAAGCTGGACGCACTTGTCCGGCTCGCGGCCCAGGAAGCGGCGCGCGCTCGCGCGCGTCTCGGCGGCTCGGCGCGCGTCGGACGAGAACACGACCCAGCGCACGTCGAGCTCGGGGCGCTCCTCGAGCCAGCGCAGCAGCGTCCCGCCGCAGCCGATCTCGATGTCGTCGCAGTGGGCCCCGAGGCACAGCACTCGGCTGGCGGCCTCGATCAACTCCAGACCTGCCACGGCGTGTTCCCGTTCGCGATGAGCTGCTCGAACGATTGCTTGTCCTTGAACGTGTCCATCGCGAGCCAGAAGCCGTCGTGCTCGTACGCCACGAGCTGGCGCTCCTGGATCAGTCGCTGGAACGGCTCGTCGACGAGCTCCTCGCCCTCGCGGATGTAGTCGAAGATCTCCTGCCGGAACGCGAAGAAGCCGCCGTTCACGCGCAGCACCGAGTTCGACACGTGCTCGATCGACTTCACGAGCCCGCCCTTGTCGGCGTTGATCATGTGGATGCTCTGCGGCGCGGGCACCGACAGCATCGATGCGACGCGCCCGTGCGCGCGGAACTCGGCCAGGTAGCGGTCGAGCGGCAGGTCCGAGAGCCCGTCGGCGTAGTTCGCCAGGAACACCTCTTCGCCGGCCAGGTGCTGCTGCACGGCGCGGAGCCGCATGCCGATGTTCGAGCGCGTGCCCGTGTCGACGAACGTGATGCTCCAATCGTCGATGTCGCGGCCCAGCAGCTGCACGTCGGCGCCGCCCTTGCGCAACACGAAGTCGTTCGACAGCCGCTCGTCGTAGTGCAGGAAGTAGTTCTTGATCGCCTCCGCACCGTGCCCGAGACACAGGATGAAGTCGCGGTGTCCGTAGTGGGCGTAGTACTTCATAAGGTTCCACAGGATCGGCCGCGGGCCGATCGTGACGAGCGGCTTGGGGAGGCTCTCCATGCTCTCGCGCAGGCGCATGCCCTGGCCGCCGCAGAAGAGGACGACTTTCATCGCACTCGGACCTCCGGGATCGGAATGACGAATTTGCCGCCCCAGGACCGCACGATCGCCATCTGTTCCATGATCTCGTCCTGCAGATTCCACGGCAAGATCAGCACGTAGTCGGGCTTCGTGCGCGCGATCTCTTCCGGCGCGCGGATCGGAATGTGCGTGCCCGGCAGGAAGCCGCCCTGCTTGTGCGGGCTGCGATCGACCGTGTAGTCGAGGAAATCGGTGCGGACGCCGCAGTAGTTGAGCAGCGTGTTGCCCTTGCCCGGAGCGCCGTAGCCGCAGATCGACTTGCCCGCGCGCTTGGCTTCGATCAGGAACGCAAGCAGCTTGCGCTTGGTCTCCTTCACCTGCTCGCCGAAGCGCGCGTAGTACTCGAGCCCGCGCATGCCGCGGCTCTCTTCGCCGGCCAGGAGCGCCGCGACGCGCGGCGACTTCGCGGACAGCGCGCGGCCGGCGTGGCGCGCGTACACGCGCAGGGAGCCGCCGTGCGTGCCGAGCTCCTCGACGTCGAACATCTCGAGCCCGTGGCGCGCGAAGATCGCCGCCACCGTGCCGAACGACAGATACGAGAAGTGCTCGTGGTAGATCGTGTCGAACTGGTTCTGCTCGACCAGCTGCATGAGATGCGGGAACTCCATCGTCAGCACGCCGTCGGGCGCGAGCAGGAGCGCGAGGCCCGACACGAAGTCGTTGATGTCTGGCACGTGCGCGAGCACGTTGTTGCCGAGGAGCAGCGACGCGCGGCCGTGGTCGCGCGCGACGGCGCGCGCGGTCTCGGCGCCGAAGAAGCGCACGAGGGTGGGCACGCCCTTGCGCACGGCCGCCTCGGCGGTGTTCGACGCGGGCTCGATGCCGAGCACGGGGATGCCGCGCTCGACGAAGTTCTGCAGCAGATAGCCGTCGTTGCTCGCGACCTCGACCACGAGATTCTTCGGCCCCAGCCCGAAGCGCTCGGTCACGAGCTCCACGTACTGCGCCGCGTGGCGCAGCCACGAGTCGGCGAAGGACGAGAAGTACGCGTAGGAGCCGTCGCCGAAGATCTCCTCGGGCGGCACGACTTCCTCGATCTGCACCAGGAAGCACGCCCGGCACACGTAGGCGTGCAGCGGGTAGAACGGCTCCATTTCGCCGAGCTGGTCGGGGCGCAGGTGGCGCTGGCACAGCGGCGACATGCCCAGATCGACGAACGAATCGCGCAGCGGTGCCCGACAGAAGCGGCAGGGCGGTTCGTGCATTGTTTGCGTGGTCAAGCTCACACCTCTTCGCGTCCGCGAGGATGCGAGCAAAAGGCGTGCCTCGACCGCTCCGAAGATGCGCAGCGCGGTGCCGTTTCGCGAGCTCGGCGGCGCATTTCCCCGCATTTTGACACACCCCGGGAGCGCGCAGATGCGCCCGGCCGGTGGTAGCCCGGCTCCGCTTTGCGGAGGCGCTCTCTACGGGGCTCGCTCAGACTGGCGCGTTGCCCCAGGCGCCCACGATGCGCTGAAGGTCGGAGTCGAGCCAGCCTGCCTCGAGCAGACGCACGATGCGGCGGATGCGCACGTACCGGTCGCCTTCGAGATCGTCCGAGCGCATCATCTCGCGCCGGAACGCCGCGTGGAGCTCCGCCACGCCCTTCTCGACCGTCCAGTGAGGCTTCCAGCCGGGCAGCGCGCGCTCGATCTTGGTGAAGTCGACGCGGTAGCAGCGCGGGTCGGGGCCCGCGCCCTCGGCGAAGTCGATCCGGCTCCCGGGGATTTCGCGCATGACGTGCTCGGCAACCTGGCGCATGCGGTAGTTCTCGCCGTTGCGGCCGACGTTGAACGCCTGGTTGTGCACGACCTCGCGCTCCGCCCGCAGCACCTCCAGGAATGCGGTGCACACGTCCTCGACGTGCACGAGGGGCCGCCAAGGCGTGCCGTCGCTCTTCAGCAGCACGCGGCCGGTCGCGAACGCCCAGCCGGTCAAGTTGTTCACGACCAGGTCGCCGCGCAGGCGCGGCGAGGCGCCATACACCGTGGCGTTGCGCAGGTAGACGGGGCTGAACTCGTCGTCGGCGAGCCCGGCAACGTCGGCCTCGACCCGCACCTTCGACTGCGCGTAGGCGGTGAGCGGTGAGAACGCGGCCGTCTCGGTCAGCACGTCGTCGGGGCTCGCCGCGCCGTAGACGCTGCACGACGACGAGTAGAGGAAGCGCTTGACGCCGGCGCGTTTGGCGACTTCGGCGAGCCGCACCGATGCCTTGTGGTTGATGTCCCACGTGCAGCCGGGGTTCAGGTCGCCGAGCGGATCGTTCGAGATCGCGGCCAGGTGGACCACGGCGTCGAAACCTTCCAGGTCGTGCTCGTCCAGGGCGCGCAGGTCGCGCAGGATCACCTCGCGGGGCGGCTGGTACTCGCCAAAGTTGCAGCCTTCGAAGAGCCCGCTGTCGGTCCCGACGACGTCGAGCCCTTGCGCGGCGAAGAGCTCCGTCATCACTGCGCCGATGTAGCCGCCGTGTCCCGTCACCAGCACCCGCATGTCCGGTTCTCCTTCGCGCGCCAGCGTGCGCGCGTTCAAAACGTCTCGAGCA
>Ga0335080_10000171_pt1 | contig 57150 bp, 55 predicted proteins | sample Lox_Sample_34_FD_206720 | JGI IMG/M metagenome (GOLD analysis project Ga0335080, IMG submission 206720) | Soil microbial communities from Loxahatchee National Wildlife Refuge, Florida, United States - Lox_Sample_3.4 | ecosystem: Environmental > Terrestrial > Soil > Wetlands | place: USA... | reverse complement strand
GGGCCTGGCCGCCAAGCTTGCCTTCGGTGCCGACTTCGCGCGCCACGCGGGTCACTTCGCCGGCGAACGCGTTCAACTGGTCCACCATCGTGTTGATGGTGTCTTTCAGCTCCAGAATCTCGCCCTTCACGTCCACGGTGATCTTGCGGGACAGGTCGCCGCGAGCGACAGCTGTGGTGACTTCGGCGATGTTACGGACCTGACCGGTCAAGTTGCCGGCCATTGCGTTCACGGAGTCGGTGAGGTCTTTCCACGTACCAGCCACGCCGGGCACGACCGCCTGGCCGCCGAGTTTGCCGTCGGTGCCAACTTCGCGCGCCACGCGCGTCACTTCCGAAGCGAAGGAGCGCAACTGATCGACCATCGTGTTGATGGCTTCTTTGAGCTGCAAAATCTCACCGCGCACGTCCACGGTGATTTTCAGCGAGAGGTCGCCGCTGGCAACCGCGGTGGCGACTTCGGCGATGTTACGCACCTGACCGGTCAGGTTGCTCGCCATGGAGTTCACGGAATCCGTGAGGTCTTTCCATGTACCGGCGACACCAGGCACCATCGCTTGGCCGCCGAGTTTGCCGTCCGTGCCGACTTCGCGTGCGACGCGCGTCACTTCCGACGTGAACACGCTGAGCTGCTGAATCATGGTGTTTACGATGGTGGCAGAGCGCAGGAACTCGCCTTCCAGCGGCCGGCCATCCACGTCGAGGCGCACAGTTTGGGTCAGATTGCCTTGCGCAACAGCAGCGATCGCGCGAGTGACTTCGGCCGTAGGGCGCAGCAAATCCTCGACGAGCGTGTTGACCGAATTCTCCATTTCACCCCAAGCGCCGCGCGGCTCGTTGAAGCGGGTACGCTCACGAGTGCGGCCTTCTTTGCCAACGGCTTGCCCAACGCGGCGCAACTCCTGTGCCATTTGCTGGTTGGCCGCAACGATGTCATTGAAGGTGTCGGCGATCTTGCCGCCCAAGCCAGTCCACGAACCGGGTAGGCGAACGGAGAAGTCGCCATCGCGCATGCTCTTGAGACTCATCAAAACCACTGCCAAATCGAATTCGCCGCGCTCCGCCGAAAGGTGGGCGTGCCCGTTGCCGGTACTGTTCTGAACTGCCACCGCGGCTTGCGCTTGACCGCTGGAATCGCTGGCGCTTCCGGCGGCTTTCCGTGTCGAAGCCTTCATGCCTGTTCTCCAAATCTAGCTTGCAAAACTGGAGCGAAAGAATCCCTGGAGCCGAAATTGTGCCGAAGGAGCACCAAACCTAATATCCGCCCACCCAACCGCGCGCCCTCTCGCGCAATAAGGCGGCTTCCGGATAGAGCTATCCGAAAAACACTAATAGCACGAGGGACCCTACGGTTCCTCTACAGTGTTCGCTGTATATTAGGTAAACTTCACGGCGCGACGTATGCGACTTTTGCGACGCGCGTATCTGAGCGGGCGAACTTTCTGCGTGGCGATTGCGCAGTCACAACTCAGAGCACTGGCGCCGAATCTTCACTTCAAGCGGTGTCGTGCCTGCAACGCGACTTGCAATACAGATGAGTTGACCACCTCTGGATGAACTTGGCGCGGCCCTGATCGTGCATTGCCCGACGCACACTCCAGGCAGAATCGCGTCCAGGGCAAAGCGTGAAGCCGGACGTCGCTGATCGGCTCTGCGCAGCGCACGCAGACTCCATACGACCCCATCTCAATACTGCGGAGCGCCGCTTCCACTTCTGCCAAAGTGCGCGTGTCGCGGTCCAAGTTGGCCATCGCCAACTCCCTTTCTACTGTCCACACTGCCTGAGCTGCTTCATCGTCCGGGTCGCGTTCCGCGCCTGCTATTTGTGCGCGCTGCTGTTCGATACGCTTTTGAAGCTCCGCTCGTTTTCCGCTGAGTATTTTTTCAAAACGGCTGGGACTGCCTCCTCTGCGCTGCTTTGCCATGACCGTCTCCTCGCATGTCGGACGTTCGTTCGAACCGTGGCAGTCCGACACAAGCGCCGGCAGCAACCCTGGCCACGTATCCTCGTTAGGTACTGTGTGTTTTGACGACTATTCCAGACAATCCAGACTTGTGTGGAGATGGTTTGCCGCAAAACCCTAGCGCTGCGATTGATTTGCGGATTTACGCCGCGGAGGAGTCCGGCCCGGTGATGGAAGATTATTCGCGAGAAACCGGACAAAACCAAGAAAGACAGTTTAGGCCAAACCGGGTGCGAGCAACGCTTGGAACCGCATGAAGCCGCTTTCGGATTTCTTGGCGACAGCGCTGTGGGTCTCTTCCTGACTGTTGTTCCCAGACCGGAAATATGTTCCGCCGTTGATGATGCGCTCGAGCGCTTCGATTAGATCGTGAGCGGCGCGAGACTTCAGCACCAGGCCACGACCGCCGGCCGACTGCACAGACTCCAGCAACCCTTGAGATTCATGCATGGTGAAAATAATCACGGGAGATGCCAAGCCCAACTTGGTGATTTGCCGCGTAGCTTCGAGACCGTTCATCACCGGCATGGTGATATCCATGATGATGGCGTCCGGCTGGAGTTTTTGCGCCATCTCAATCGCCTCGGCGCCGTTGTTGGCCTGACCAACAATCTGCCAATCCGGACGGGATTGCAGAATCATCTGGATCCCTTGATGCACCACTTCATGATCATCTACCACCAAAATTTTAACCGCCATCACCGGCCCTCACGTTCAAGATTGAGATCAACGGGAGATATTCCTTCCGCAACGCGGGCGGAGATGCCCAGGCCGTTGAACCTCAAGCTTTAAGGATGAATTTCACACAGAAATCACGGCGTGTACAGCAAATTCATCATTGCGGTGCAAAAAAGTAGATGGGCCGGAGGGTGATATTGTTGCTCAACGCGAGGTCAAGGAGTTCTGAAACATGTGTTTCTCTTCATTTGGCCAGGCAGAATTTCCGGGCTAGGCTAGTACCCGATGGCCTATTCAAGCCCGCCCACTACCTGAGCATGCCCTAGCGCTGCGACGAGCGACACGCCTCCGAGTACGTTTCCCAGAAGGGTCGGTAGAAAAAAGTTTATCGCGTACGTCCCCCAAGAAATGGACTTTGTCGCGAGCAAGTAGAACAGGGTTGTCGAACCAGCGATGACGTGATTGAAACCGCCCAGTCCGATCAAGTACGTGATGATAATGATGATTCCAACTCTCGCGGACTCCGCGCCCGGCAAGAGCCATACCATCAACGCAATCAGCCAGCCTGCGAAAATCGCACGCAGCAGAACTGTCCAGAAGCCGGCGCCCAGGTGCCCTTGGCCCATCGCCACAAACTCACTGTTCACCTGCGCACTGAAAATTGCGGTGTGGCCGATACAGTAAGCGAACAAAAAGGTTCCTAAGAGGTTGGCGGTCAGCACCGTGCCCCACAATCTTCCGGCCTGCAAAACGACCGGCCACTTTTTGTGCAGCAGTACGGGAAGCACGACCGTCAGCGTGTTCTCGGTGAATAGTTGCTGCCTACCAAGCACGACAATCAAGAATCCTACCGAATAGCCGAGCCCCGAGACCAATGGTCGCCACTCCCGGTCCGGCAAATGCGCCCTCAGCAATCCCTCAGCTAGCAATGAAAAGCCCATGGAAAGGCCTGCTGCAAGTCCCGACCATGCCAAAGCTGCTGTCGGCCGCGCCAGCTCCGACTCGCCTTCGCGCCGAATGGCTTCGTAAACAACGTTCGCGCCAACCGCAACGCGTTCTTCCACCTGTTTTTGCTCGATTTCGGTGGTGATCGGATTCGGCGGCGCTTCGCTTTCAATAAAATTGCCGGAATTCATAGATAGGGCGGCGTGGGCACTAAACGAATGCGAGCGACAACCGCAACTCATTCAAGGAAAACACGAAGAGAACCTGGAGAGGATCAGCAGAACTACCGAGATTGCGGAAATTCTCAAGGAAGATTGCTGCAGAATCCGGCTGAAGACCGACAGCTTCCCTGTTCGAATGACTATGCCAGTCATCCCATCCGGAGCGCGCAAGAAACCGAACGAATCCAAATTGAGGACTTTAGTCCTAGTCTTTCAACTGCACTCGATCGTTCTCCACATTCAAGGGATGTCCGTCACAGGAGCCATTTCCGTTGTCGAGGCGCCCCGTCCCTTCCCACCGTTCCACCCAGTGCTTGACAGCGACGATTCCGGCCACCTCCCCGAACCACCCGCAATAGCAGTGCGGCTGAAACCAGTGGGCGTCCGCCACCTCGAGGTTCCGATTGTTGCTCGCACAAGCCGACGCCAGCGGCCTGCCGCAATCCGGGCAAGTAAACAGCAACACGTGTGCGAATTGTTCGCTCAATGTCACGTTGTTCTCCTAAAGGATTCTACTGAGGGTGGGGTCTCAGAAAGCGTACCCTCTTTCGCAATCGCGGTCCAGCGGGTCTTGATTGTGGCGCTCATTCAGTGGGATGCGACCGGCCAGCAAAACGCAGCGCCGCTTTCAAACCGTTCGTGGTCAATTTCTGCGGGAGTGGAGCGGCAGACCAGTTTTCAGGCGGTCCGGGCTATTTCCCTTGATCGTCTTCGCGATTTCCCTTTGGTCCTGCCGGAGAAACCAAATCGATTTCCCACAGCGGTCCCCCATCAAATTGCGGGCCCAGGGACTTGACGAACAAAGGCGCTGCGCCGGGAACAATCCAGAAGTGCGAGTCAGGAGGTTGCTTGCCTGCAAGGCCGGCTACTACTCCGGCAACCCCGCCTATGTCGATTTTTCCGAGATAACGTTGGACCTTGCAGGTAGTCGCGCCCACTGAAAATAGGTCTTCCCCCTCGGCTTGAATTTTCAGTTTCACGATACGCGGCTTCGGCGTGGCCACCAGCATGGCCACCGTGACTTCCGTCTGATTGGCCGGAATGTTCTCTAGGATGGTCGAAACGAATCCGTTGGCCAAGTTAACCGGCAAATCCATGTGCTGTTCGACGACTTTTTCCGGTTGGTGCTCGTCGCTGTAACGCACGGTCACATCGCCAGTTGTGGCGTTCACGTACATGTCCGTCGGCTCCTTGAACGCCGGCCCCTTCTGAATCAAATGATCGCTTAACAAACGAAAATAACGCCGCTGCGAGTAGATCGTGATCTCCTGCTGCAGCGACCCATCCTTGAAGTGGAAGGTCAGTTCGGACTTGATTCGGTTGGGTCCATTGAGAAACTGGATTAGTTCCCCGTCAGCTAGCACTTCGCCCCGCTCATCCTTGAGCACGAGAAAACCGTGCAACGAACCGCCGACGTGCAGCACGCGAATCGGCAAAGCGCTGGCGGCAAAACCGAGCGAACACACAAGCAACAGCAGGATCAGTCCAACTACAAGGCGTCGCGAGATCCGTTTACTTGATCGCGTTCTTGCGGTCCGGCTCATCTTCCATCCGTGACAAAAAAAACACCGCCACGCCGCCGAGCACCAGGACCGCTCCAGGAATTCCAGGTAATAGTGGCACGCGATGGACACGAGCTTCGGGCCGATCATGCACGCTGAAGTCGCGACGTTCTTCGGCTCGGCGAATCCCCGACCGGTTCGAATTCAGGAAAAAGCCGAATTGCAACAGAAGCAAGAGTGTGCCGAGCACGGCAATGCCAGCGCCGGTAAGCCGTCCAAATTGCATGGTCCAAAAGCTCCTGCAACTTTGGATGGTTTTCGAGTGCAGCCTTGCCTTGCGGGTATTCCTGCATTGTCGTTCGGATTTGCCGTTATCCGCGCTTTCCTACAGTGCCGAACTCGGCCCACCATAAAACTGTGAGGCAGACTGAAGGCCGCTTCGTGTCCAACGCGGTACCCCTACAAGTTCCTACAGCGTTCGCCGGATAGTACTGAAACTACCAGCAAGCCATGCTGAAATCAGCGCGAAGTATTCGGGCGCTTAGGCCCAAGGAACCAGGTCATGGATACTCGTTTCGCCAAGATTTTGCCACGGGAACAAGAAGAGGACTTGCCAGGCACTCCGCAGGAAGAATTTAACGCGCAGCGTGGCGTAGTGCCTTTTGAGCGTTTTAATCGTCGGAGTTCGCCGCACAAAGACACTCTCGAGTCGGCACTCTCCTCTCTGCTTCGTTCCGAAGACCATGAACTCGACCAGATTCTGCGGGCCCTTGACGATCTATCGACGATCCTTAAGGGCCGCAACTTCGATTCTGCACAAGCGGATGAGGCGCTGAAGCGCGCGGCTGTCTGGGCGGTCCAAAAGTCTTTATTAGACCGCGAAGTCCGTTCACTCGCGATCACTGACGATCTCACCGGTTTCTTCAACCGCCGTGGATTCCTGGCCGCCGCGGCGCAGCAACTTCGACTGGCGCATCGCGACGGTCGCAATGTGCTTTTGCTGTTTTGCGATGTGGACCGCCTCAAGGAGATCAACGACACGTACGGCCACCGCGAGGGAGATTTTGCGCTCATCCGTGCCGCTGCTGCGCTGGAGGAAACGTTCCGCGACTCCGACGTGCTGGCGCGACTTGGCGGCGACGAATTTGGCGTTCTGGCTTGGGAAGCTTCCGTGCCTGACACCCATGCTATTTTTTCGCGCATGGTGAAAAACCTGGAAAAGGCTAACGCCAACCAAAGTCGATACCAGCTCACCCTGAGCGTGGGCGTTGCTCGCTACGATCCGCGCTCGCCGATCTCACTTGGAGAGTTAATGGCGATGGCCGACCGCGACATGTACCGCCACAAAAACGGCAAGGCCTACGCAGCTTGCGGACAGCGCCGCTAGTCTTCCGATGTTGCGACAATTAGGTCAGGGAGCGAGGTTTCGGCAAACGCGGATTCATGCAGCTTTGCGGGAGGCTTTGGTGCGCGTTGTCTTGGCGCTTCTGCGCGTTCGCGCCACGGCTTTGCGCACTTTTCGACGCGCTCTTTTCGCCGGCGCACTCGAAGCATGCTTCTTGATCTCTTTGGTCAACGCGTTTTTCGCCGTATCGGCTTTCGCCACGATAATCCCCACCGTTGAACCAATCACTTCCGCCACCTTGGTCAACGTTGCTTTGTTTCTCGCCACGCGAGCCATGCCTGTTTCTCCTTCCCGTACAATTAGCGATCGGTGCTGGCCTCGAATTCTTAGTTAGCTTGAGCAACCGCGCAAAGCTGCGACTCAACCCCTCTAAACCGGTCGTCGTCCTTGGATGATGCGGATCAGAATCACGACGATCGCCAGCACCAGCAAAATGTGAATGAATCCACCCACCGTATATGAAGTCACCAGTCCCAACAGCCACAGAATCAGCAGGATTATGGCAATGGTCCACAGCAAGTCCATCGTCTCACCGCCACTTTCTAAAATTTTGGGTCTGCGTTTGGCCCGACTTCTGGCACCTGTTTCCGCTCGCTGGCAGCATAGGGGTGCAGAGGACACTCGGCCATCGGGCGGTCACCGTACAACGACAAGTGCGTTGCTTTAGAATCAGAAATAGCGGAAGCAGAATCGAGGCGGAACTCCTGGGCATCCGCCCAACGGGGGCTCGCTCAGTGAAAACCGCCGCCCGATGCCTTCTTACTCAATCCCTCGTCCAGCGAAGCGCTGGTGCCTCTCAGTTGCTCAAGCGCCTGTTGCAATTTGCGCCGGTCTTTCGCGCTTAGGATTTTTTGTTGATGGCCAGGCGGCTCGGAGTAAAACTGCAGCAGATCCGCACGCAACTCGGATGTCGCATCTTCGAAGTCGGTGCTGGAGAGCCGCACCAGCAACTGGGCCGTAGCCCGGTCGCACATCCAGTACTGCCCCCGCTCCGCCGTGATACCCAAGTCAAAATTGTCATTCGGCAGGTCCACTTTCCCAGCTTGTAGCTGCTCCTGCAGCAGTACCCGGTAGCGATCGAGCGCTGCGTTAAAACTGGCTTCGAAGAGCCTCTCAGCCTCCGGCGTAGGAGTGCGCAGTTTCAAAATTCGCAACGGCCCAATCTTGGGAACCAATCGAAGAAGAAAAGCCAGCATCTCATCGAAGAAACTCGGGCGCTGATAGTCGCGCCCCCAATTCTTTTCGTAGCTTGCCCGGGAGATGTTGAAAAGAAACTTAGTACGTGTGATTCCTGGTTCGCTTTTCTCGATATCATCTTTTTTCAGAGCCCACGCTACCTTAGTCGCCTTCGGAATCAACGAACTTACATCGTGCCGGTAAGACCCAATGACCCGCTCCTCGTTTCCAAACACGCTCTTCAACTGCAGGCCGTAAGTTTCAAGGAACGCCTGATCGAGCACCCGGTCCGCCACGTCGAAACCAATGAAATCCCGATAGGCATCCGGCGCGTAAACGCCCTTGGCTACTTCCAACACATCGAAACCAAACTCGGTCATCACGTGCGCCAGCGGATTTTCCTCGTAATTCATCATGTTTCCATATTTCTTCGCGAGGTGCGGATAAAGCAACGGCTCAGCCACATTCGTCCCCAGGCGGTGCCCATAGTTATCCGCGACATAGTGCGACATGGCGCCCAGCGCAAACGCATACTCGTTGAGGTCTTGTGCATCGCGTAGCAATGCTTCGATGAAATCGCCGCTTCTGACGTAATGCGTCAGATCACTGAACAGTTTGTTGCCGTGAGGGTAGTAGCCCATGTCCTGAATGATGGCGCCGCCGTATGCGTACGCATGCGCCGTCCGCAACTCATCCGGTTGCGCATTAGGGAAACGGTTGAGCAGCGCCGGGCGTATGGAATCTTTCCACGCGGAGTCAATAATCGCTTCGTGCGTCAAAACAGAATAAGCGTTCGCGGGATGGGCGAACGCCAAGGAAAGCGCCACGAGTAGCACTGCGCAGCAAGTGAATGGTCTGGCGATTCGCAACAAATGTACTTACCCACGACTTAAGTTGTCGCCGCAGCTTCTTAGACCGCGTCGCGCTTCACGAAAAAATGCCGGAAGCGCTCTGCAAAGGGGCTTCCGGCACATTGCAATCGCAATCTGGTTGCCTTGCACTCCCACGTCACACTAGCGTCAGCTTTCGCCGTCTGCGTTAAATGCGCGTCTCAGGGCTTGCCCGCGCCGCGGGTTCGAGATTTCCCGGCCGGTCGCACGCGCCGTTCGGTGCGCACTTCCTCCACCTCGCCATCCGGAGCCGTGGTTACCACGTCGTGGTAGTTCCGCTCGAAGTCGTTCACTTGCTGCTCGGCTTCGTCGCGCATGATCCCATAGCGTTCTTGAACTTTCCCCACGAGTTGGTCGCGCTTGCCGGCGATTACTGTGAGATCGTCGTCCGTCAACTTCCCCCACTTCTCCTTCACCTGGCCAACCGATTGTTTCCACTTTCCTTCGATTTGGTCCCAATTCATCGCAGCCTCCTCGCGCCGCTCATCTCAGCATCTCGTCGCCAAGTCTGGGTGTGGCTTGGAGTCCTGTTCATTGCCGCTGTCAGAAAAGCATCCCGCTGCGCTTTCGTACATACAGCGGAAGCTTGAGCAAAAAACAGGCTGGCACCGTACTCCCCTTTGTTTTCAATCGCCTACGGTATGCGGCCAATCTCTTTCAGTGTTCCCGTGTATGGCGGTTTGCTGGCCTGGGGGCGTAAAACAAAGCAGAATCGTGAGTCGTATCTCCCGAACAACCTTTTCGCGCTGGAACACGATTCGCGCCCGGAGACCAGCACTCCGGACTAAGGAGGGCTTGATGTTACGTTGGGCCATCGCTTTCTTTATCATCGCGATCATTGCGGCGGTGTTCGGTTTCTCGGGCATAGCCGTGGCTTCCGCAGGGATCGCTAAGATTCTGTTCGTCATCTTCCTCGTGCTGTTTCTGCTCAGCTTGATCGGCCATCTGTTCCGTAGGGTCTGAGTGGGCCGCATGCGGCAAACACCCAGCCTTTGTCTAATTTGGAGGCGTCCTTGAACGGCAAAACGATCATCGGGATTGTTTTGATCATCATCGGAATCCTGGGTATCGCTTACCAGGGCCTGACTTACACCACGCATCGCAGAGTTGCGGATATCGGCCCAATCCATGCGGAGAAAACGGAACACCACACCATTCCGCTTCCGCCGGTGTTGGGCGCAATCGCGTTGATTGGCGGCATTGTCATCATCGCCTCTGATCGCCGCGCAGTTTAGGGCTCGCAAATTCAAACTAGCGGAGGAAGTAGACATGAAACGTTGGATCAGTTCAATCGCCGGGGCCCTGATGCTCGCGCCTTTCGCGCTGGCTAAGCCCGCGGACAAAGAGCAAAGCGACAAGGACCGCATCCACAGCGCCGCTGTAGTGCTGAAGGAGATTCTTGATATTCCGGAAGACATACCGCAGGATTTGATGGACCGCGCTCGGTGCGTGGTCGTTCTTCCTTCCATCGTCAAAGCCGCCTTCGTTGTCGGCGGTAGCTACGGTCACGGTGTGATGGTTTGCCGCACCGGCCACGAGTATAGCGGGCCGTGGGGCGCTCCCGTAATGATGGCACTGGAAGGTGGCAGCTTCGGCTTCCAGATCGGCGGCGAGGCCACCGATTTCGTGATTCTCGTCATGGACAACCGCGGAGCCGATGCTCTCCTGCAGAGTAAGGTAAAACTCGGTGGTGACGCTTCCATCGCGGCTGGCCCGAAAGGTCGCACTGCCGAAGCCGACACCGACGCCAGCTTCCGGACGGAGATGTTCAGCTACTCACGAGCGCGCGGCGTTTTCGCCGGTGTGTCCCTCGAGGGCTCAACGCTGCGACCGGACGGCGGAGCCAACAAAGCACTGTATGGCGAAGGCGTACCTGCGGAAAAAATCGCCCACGAGCCGCGCACCGACGCGCCAGAGGGCGCTCGCCTTCTCGATGCGCGTCTCCAGCAGGCCAGTCCGCAGTTGAGGGACCGCCGCGATCACGATCACGACCACCCCAGCCGTTAGTTCAGCCTAAAAACCTCATCCTGAATCGAAGCGGGGCCGTTCGCGGCCCCGTTTCGTTTTTGATTTTTGAGAGATCAAGAGATATCTGGAGCTCAGTTCCCGCCCACGACCGCTTACCTCTCCACGAGAAGTCTTATGCACAGGTTTCGTTCGCGCAGGGCTTCCTTCTGGAATGAATCCGATGCTTTTATCCGTTTCCCGCCCGGGCTTTACTCCAGTAGGCAGTAGACCCCGTTCTCGGCCATTTGCAACGCATCTCCGGCTAGGGAACCGAGATTTGGCTGGCAGTTCCGAAGAGAGTGTTCAGTTCTAGGGTGCAGCCTTACGTCTGAAAGTGGGGTATTAAACAGAGACGACCCGCCGAGGCGCTTGCTTCGGCGGGTCGTCTCCAGTCTAGCCTCTGGCGTGCTGCACTCAAAAGCGGATCGTCGGGCCAAAAGTAACCCGCAGGTTGTGATGCGTCCCGCTGTTGAAATACATCTCGTCACCGACATCGAGTCGCAAACCGATCGGTCCGACGTGCGCTTCGACCCCACCACCCGGATAGAAAGCGCCATCGACGTGATCCGCGCGCAGATTGGAGACGGAGCTCGCAAATGTGCCCAGCGTAGCGGGAGCATTGCTGAACTGAAAATCAACGAAGCCGCCTTTTGCCGTGAGGAAAAAACGAAGCGGACCGTGGCCGGTGGAAACCGTCGGACCAAAAAGACCGTTGAGAACGCGGAAATTCGAGCGATTGATGGTTACGGTGCCGGTGCCCGTGTCGATGAACCCTTCATTGAAATCTTGCTCGAAGTCGTAGTTCATTTCGGCTTCCAATCCAAAATAGCGACTCGGTTTCAGCGCAAGCCGGCCGCCGACGCCCACCAGGTTGGTGTTGGTTTGCCCGACGTGGAAATAGTCGGCGAAGGCGCCCACTTCTCCATGATCCAGATCCTGCGCGAAACCCAATGGCGCCAGCGCGCCCACAAGAATCAACACAAAAATTGCCCGTTTCATATCTGTGCATCCTCACTTTGCTCGTGACGTAGAGATAGACCAATCGTGATTCGGGACCGGGAGGAAGGTCAAAGAACCTTGTTCAAATCAACGGCAGAGTAAGCGCCGGGAGACCACCCGAGGTATCAAGGACATCCTGCACATCAGTCCATAAAAATGGGTATCTCCCGCAGATTCATGGGTTTCATCGAGAATCCGCGCGAGCTCTCGATCTTGTCGCGGTGGATCGCAGGAGCATTGCAGCGTTTCCGCACGCGCGCTACAGAGTGCACCGTATTGTTCGTTTGGCGCTCTCCCTTTATCACTGGTAGCGAACGATCCCATAGCACAAGCGCCAGGAGCTACCCTTGAATCCCATCCCTTCCAGTTCCGACTCCACGCTCATCGTCCGGGCCCGCGCAGGTAGCAAGCAAGCGTTCGGAGAACTCGTCGGACGCCATTCCGCTCAGGTTTATGGCGTGTCTTACCGCATGCTAAGAAACCGTGAAGACGCCGAAGATAATTTGCAGAACGTGTTTATCAAAGCGTATCGCAAGATCGATCAGTTCGAGGGTAAATCGCACTTTTCCACCTGGCTCGTGCGCATTGCCATCAACGAAGCCATGATGATGCTGCGAAAGCGCGCGCCGGAAAAGGCGGCACTGCAGGTAGACCTCGATCCTTTCAAAGTCGAACCGGAGACCAACGTCAGCTTCCGTGACCATCACGCCGATCCCGAGCGGCAGTACATGGCGAAAGAACTTACCTCGAAGGCCTTGCAGAGCTTGAACTCGAATCTGCGAAATACGTTCGTGCTGCACAAGGCAGAAGGCTGGACGCACCCGGAACTCGCTGATTCGCTGGGGATCGACAAGGACACCGTAAAGTCCCGCATCTTCCGTGCGCGAGTGCGGCTGCGTCAGCGGTTGCATACTTTGACGCGCACCAAACCCATGGCCCTGCAAAATTAATCGAGACGCGTTCTGCGATATTTCTAAATCGTTTGTTCATCGCTTCGCGAACGAGCGTTTCATCTTTGCCCGCCCTGCGACACATCGTGCGCGAAAGTACTTCGTCGCGACTTCGTTTAGCTTGATTGCGCGGGTCGAAGCGTGTTCCCAACAAGTTTGGCTGGATTGACCTTCCCGAGTTAGGCAATCCGGCACCGATGCTGGAGCCAATCCTGTTAGAAAATGACTCGGCGGGATGGGCGCTGTTCCGCCCATCCCGCCGAGATCCAGAATGGTTGTCTTTTTATGTCTGCGGCCAGTTCCCTGCCCCACTAGGCCGTTGCGGTACGCGAGCGGCCATTCTTCCCGCTTCGACCTGACGAGCGGACCGTGGTCTCTTCCTCTTCCTCTTCTTCTTCGCCTTCTTCCGGCGTTTCGGATTGAGCTTGCTGGTTAATTTGCTCGGAGAGCTGGGTCAGCTTCTCATCCGTTTCCTTTTCTTCTCCGAGAGTCTTCTCGAGCAGTTGGCTGGCATCGGTCTCTCCGAGAATTTCCGCCCACGTTCTCACGCAGCCATAGGCCGCGATTTCATAGTGCTCGACGCGTTGCGCCGCGGAAATGATGGCTGCATCCAGCACGGCGCCATCGAAGTCCTCCTGCAGCATCTCCTGGCCCTCATCGAGGATACCCATCATGCCGGGGCACTTCTTGCCGCCGGCTTTCTCGTTCATGTCCGTGAGGATCTGTTTCAGGCGATTGGCGTGCTCCTTCGTCTGCTCCAGATGGGCCTCGATACCAGACCGCAGCTCGTCAGAAGTGGAAGCCTTAGCCATCTTGGGAAGGGCCTTGACGAGCCGATTCTCTGCGTCATACAGATCTTTGAGTTCATCCACATACAAATCTCGTAGCGTTTGCGTTTTCATCTCTTTTCTCCCGTCGGGTTTGCCGGCCTCCGCCATTTGTTGTTTACCGGCTCCAATCGAACGTACGGACCGTCAACAATAGAATCCATACGGCCAAAGCTGTAATGCGTCCTGAATGCAACCCAGAGAACGAGAGGACTTACTGCAACGGCGAACTGTGTCACCGCAAAAAAATCGGGAGGGCAAAATGCCCTCCCGGCTCGACCATCTCTTTATCAACCATTAGTCGGAGCTTGCACCGCTCGAGGTGGCCTTGCGGTTTTTCACATCAAGTTCGTTGACGACCTGGCGCACATTCGGAACGCCCGCGGCCAACCTTTCTACGCTGTGCCGGCGAGACTCTGAGTCGACATGGCCTTTCAGCGTGACAACCCCGTGCTTCACATCGTAGCTCACCGCATGATTGAGCTTGTGCTGCACCAGCACGGCGTCGAAATTCTTCTCGATGCCCTTGTCGATGTCGCCTTCGGCGGACTTTTCTGCGCTCTCATCGCCGGGAGCTCGCACGGCGATCTGATCGGAAACCACTTGGCCACTGGCAATGGACTTGGCAATAGATTCCGCCTGCATGCGATCGGAATCGGACCTCGTCGTGCCGCTCAAGGTGACGACGCCTTTGTCGCGATCCTGGCTAACACTCACGTCCTTCAGTCCCGCTTGATCCAACTGGTTGCGGATCTGGCCGGAAACATCGGGAGACTTTGAGTTCATCGAGCATCCCGACAGCGTTCCCAGAGCGAGCGCAGCAAGCAATGTACCGGACCACAAATTCGTTCTCATAATTCTCCTTTTCGCGGCCGACTTCCGGCCTTTGCTGGTTTGCGCTGAGTGGGCCTCCGCCTTGGATTGGATCAAGCGCCGACCGTAACTCACAGTGCCGCTGGGGCTTGTTTTTCGCCATCGGTTGCGCGTGGTAGGCGGAGGATGAAATTAACGTACCAGGTCCCTGCGGCCCTTCACTCCAGGCCTAAGGGCAAAGCCGGATGGCGAACGAGGCTGTCTAGTCGGACCCTCGTGGGGATGTTATTTGAACTGCAAGGAAGCAACATGACTTTGCAAAACACGACTTCCCAAAGCCAGCCGCAGCGCGAGGCAAACCGGGGAAGAAAAAATCCAGGTAGCCCGAGAAGTCCGCGTCCCGAGGAGCCAACCCCGCAACCACCGCAACCGGAGATTCCTCCTCGCCGACCGTCCGAACCGGAGCTGCCACCGCAAGATCCAGATCCGCGCGTGCCCCCGCCTTCCAGCCCGGGCTATCCAGACCCGGAGTTGCCGCAATCCTAGCGATGGCGCGTTTTGCGATGCGTTGCCAACAACCTCCGCCCGATAATTGGTGCACGCTATAGCTGCGGCTGAAGCTCGCCGCGGCGTGCGGAATCTATCTTGGGAACTTCGATCCCCAGTGCAGTCGCCAGGTCGATTTGATGCTCCTGCTCCTGCACCAGAATTTCGCGGATCTGCTCGGCTAGAGCGTACTCGCCCAAAGCTTCGCACTGGCGGACGCGCTCACGGTAGTTTCGAACGGTCTCGGTTTCATTGCGAAGATCGGCCTGCAGCATCTCGCGGTTGTCCTCCGTGAGCGTTACGGGCTTGGGCGCACCGACCGGCATGCCTCCCAAATAGTCGATTTGCTTCGAAATAGTCAGCGCATGCTGCAATTCCTCACCGGCATGCTTTGCGAGTTCATCAGCGATATTCATGAACTCAGCGCCCTTCAGCACCTGGGAGTAAACAACATACGAGATAATGGCTTGATATTCGCGGGCGAGATCCTCGTTGAGATCTTGTATAAGTTTTTCGCGTTCGCGAGAATTCGAATTGCGGTGGTTAGCCACGGAGTCCTCCGATGCAGTAAGCATCGGCGAAAAGGAACATCGCGACCATCAGGTGGTTTCGGTAGCTACGCGAAGTGCGCTAATACTGCCGTGTGCAAAATGGAGGCGCATCGACTTGGGAATAAACAGGCGCGCTACTGCGGCTGTTCAGCGAGTTCGTGAATGACCGCGTCAGCCACCTTGTGATCGATCTTCGGACTGATGTACGAACCTTCACCAACAACCACACGTAAGGCCTTGAGAAGCTCTTTTTCAGCATCAACCTTCAGGATGTAACCGCGTGCGCCCGCGCGGAACGCACTTTTAACCAGCTCGCCGGCTTCGTGCAACGTCAGCAGCACGACCTTGGTATCGGGATGACTCTGGTGAATGGCACGGGTCGCCTCGATGCCATTCAGGCCTGGCATCGAGACATCCATGATCACGACTTCCGGTCTGAGCGACTCGGAAAGTCGAATTGCGTCGTTGCCGTTGTCCGCTTCGCCGCACAACTCCCACTCGGGAGCCGTATGCAAGATCGACTGAACGCCGCGACGGACGAAGGGGTGATCATCGACAATAAGCACTCGGGGCATAGACCTCCCCCTTCCTCGTGCGATGGACACCAAGCAGGGGGGAAGCGTCCACGGGACGGTACCTGTGAAGGGGTATAGTTCAATTTTCCAACATCAGACCCGAGTGCTTGGTTCGGCGATAAATCCGCTCGTTCAGACCTCGATGATCTGATTTTTTACTGCATAACGAACCAACTCGCTGACGGAATGCAGTTCGAGTTTGCGCATGATGTTGGCACGGTGAGTCTCAGCGGTTTTGACGCTGATTCCGAGAGCGACAGCCACTTCCTTACTGCTTTTGCCCTCCGCGAGGAGCTGGACGATTTCGCGCTCGCGAGGGGTCAAACGATCCTTCTTGATAGCCTGCGGCTCCGCACCGCCACCCTGGTTGGAGAAGCCGTTGAGGAGCATATCCGCGGCCCGCGCCGTAAAAAAGGTGCGGCGATTGGCGAGCGCCTCGACGGCGCTCACCAAATCACGATCGGCGTCGGATTTCATAATGTATGCACGGGCGCCGGCAGCCACGATGTCCCGAACAAGTTGGTCCGAGAAATGGAGCGTCAGGATCACGATGCCCGTCTTCGGAAACGCCTTGTGAATCCTCTGGGACGCTTCCAAACCGTTCAGGTCCGGCATGCTGATGTCCATCACCACGATATCCGGCTTGAACTGCTCGGCCAAAGCAACCGCCTCGCGGCCGGTCTTCGCTTCGGCGCAGATCTCCCAGCCGGGACGGCTGGTCAAGAGCTGCTTGAGGCCGCGACGGATAATGTCGTGGTCATCAACAACGAGGATCTTCAGAGGCCTAGTACCCATTCTGGGCTCGATTTTTTGTTGAGGATGCACAGTAGTGTCTGCAGCTAGCATAAAATCTCCCTCGGTGGTTGGGGCCTTCGCTAGTTCCATGGGTACTCATATATAACCCCGAGAGGTTCCATTACATACTATCTTTACTGTATTTTCCGAATTTGGTCCATGAACTGCTTCGGGGGATGAGCCCGTAGACTGGTCGGCTACGATTCGACGCAATCCACCGAATTTTTTCGTCCATTGGTGCCACTGCTTTGATCCATTTTTGACCGATCGCAGCACTGCCACTAACAACGCCTCGAAGGTACTCGCAAGCTGACTCGCTTTTTCTTCCGTCTGCAGCGGCCCTTAGCCTCCGGAAAAATCCAAAGGCTCGCGTAGAGGATCATAACCTTTCGCTTCGGATATGTACCTCGCAGCCCTATAGGAGTGCTTTCTTCCGGGAAAGCCAATACATGCAAAGACGGAAATTCAGTCGCTCGTTCCTGCAGAACTGTTCTGGCCGCCAGTGAACGCGCGTTGCGCAGCAAGCCCTGTAACGGCTCTTGGTCCAGCGCCTTACAGGGATGACTCGATTGCGGCAAAACGGCGTTCAGTCTTGAATGAGCGGCGGAGGTCAGAAGCTCGCTCGGATCGCAGACCACCGCGATCCCAGAAGCCAGGTCAAAAGAGGGGCGAGCGAACACTACATGCTGATCATACTTCTGGTGATTCTGTTGTTGCTGGCTCTCGGTTCCTTGCCGACATGGCCCTATAGCCGAGGCTGGGGATATTACCCGAGCAGCGGGTTGGGGCTCGTTGTGGTGATTCTGCTGGTTTTGCTTTTGTTAGGGCGGATTTAGCCGTCGGATTGACAACGGATGCGCGAGGCCCGATCAGCGCAGAGGCATTGGTGGAAGGTTAGCGGCAGCCGCAACAAGGGCACTTTCAGTTCCTCAAAGCTCAATTGGGAACGAAAACCAGAGCGCCTTCGCGGTTTTTTCTATTGGCCCAGAATTCGCAAAACATGCAAGGAGAGGGACAGATGGCAAAAAACAAATCGGTATTTGGTGTCTACATCAGTCGCGAGGCAACAGAAAACGGATTGACCGCGCTGCAAAACGCCGGATTCGCGAGTTCGGACGTATCGGTTTTGCTGCCAGAAAATCTGGGACCGCGAGAGCTAGTGACCCAGAAAGAAACGAAGGCACCCGAAGGCACTGCAAGCGGAGCAGGTTCGGGCGCGGTGATTGGCGGAGCGCTGGGCTGGCTGGTCGGGATTGGCGCTTTGGCGATCCCCGGACTCGGGCCGTTCATCGCTGCTGGTCCCATCATGGCGGCGCTGGCCGGCATCGGAGCTGGCGGTGTCGTGGGTGGAGTTGTGGGCGGCTTGGTGGGGCTTGGAATTCCGGAGTATGAGGCGAAACGTTATGAGACTCGGCTGCGCAAAGGCAGGATATTGCTTTCCGTGCATTGCGACACGTCGGAGGAAATCAAGCGCGCCAAACAACTGCTCGAACAAACCGGTGCGGAAGACATCGCAGCTACCGGTGAATCCTCAGCCGACCTGGAGACCGGCAACACAAAAACGAAACCCGTCGTCACGAGATATTGAGGAACGTCATCAGCGGATCGAAGCCGCGGAAGGAAAGGAAATCAGTCCATGTTTATCGTGCTGTTTATCATTTTGTTGCTGGCTTGGCTCGGCGGTTTTCTCGTTTTCCATGTGTCGAGCGCGCTGATCCATCTGTTGCTGCTCTTCGCGATTATTTCTCTGATCGCCCATCTCTTTCGGCGCAGTCCAGCGTAGCGACGTGCCGAAAGCCCGACGAAGTTCGGGCCTACGAGGAGAGGTGTCGGCGAATGGTGATTGACAACGAATGACTACGACCGCGCCGACTGTGCCTGAACCACAAACCGATCCACTGCCCCCGGTATTGTTGACTCGGATCGCCTGGTTGTTGTGCGTGATCGTGCTGGCGATCGCGGTGGCCTTCGCGTTTTTCGCCAGTTCCCTCTGCGTCACGTTAGTGTTTTCCGGGTTTCTCGCGATTGCGGTGGATCCGCTGGTTACATTTGTGGAGCGATGGCACATCCCGCGCGCGATTTCAGCCGCGTTGATCGTACTCGGCGGACTATGTGCCTTTGCGATGCTGGGCTACGCCTCCTACAACCGAATCTCGGATTCGGTCGACGAAATCCCGCAGTACACCGAACGCATCCGGGAATTGATTGCGCCGCTCACTCAAAAGCTGACGAAGGTGGAAGAAGGCGCAACGCAACTGACCCCTACGCCGCCCGGAAAGAAAGTTCCGCAAGTCCAGATCAAGGAAAATGTGAGCTGGCCGTCCTACATCATCCGGGGAGCGGGACCGGTATCGGGAGCAGTGCTGGTGCTGGCGGTAGTTCCTTTCATGATGTACTTCTGCCTGATTCGAAAAGAGACGATGTTCGAGCGGCTGACGATTTCACTGGGGCGGAAGATTGACGTGCCGCGATTTGTCAATTCGCTGACGGGCATGGTGCGAGGATTCGCGATCGGTAACCTGGTGATCGGCTCAGTAATGGCGGCGATTACGGTGGCGACCTTCTATGCGATTCATCTGGACGGAGCGCTGATTCTTGGCATCCTGAGTGGTTTCCTGAACCTGATTCCCTTTATAGGGGCTTTGCTGGGAGCGGCTTTGCCTCTGGCGGCAGGGCTCATGCAGTTTCATAAACCCACGCCATTCCTCATAATCTCGCTGACCGTGATCGCGCTCCACATCATCTCGGCAAATCTGCTGATCCCGAAGATCATCGGCGGCCGCGTAAATATCGGGCCGGCGGCGGCTACCGCGGGAATTTTGTTTTGGGGCTGGCTCTGGGGACCGATCGGCGTGTTGCTAGCGGTGCCGCTCACGGCTACCGTAAAGTTGGCGGCCGACGCGCATCCCAGCCTGCTAAATCTTTCGAATCTGCTGGCGGAGTCTCCGCGAGTGCTGCCGCACTGGCTGCGCGTCAGCGGCGAGAGATTTTCTCGTACGGTTCCCTATTTTCGAAAGAAAGCATCTCAGGCAGATAAGCCCTGAAAGCTCGGCGGTGCTATGGGCCATGTTATGAGCATTCTATTTCTGGCTGGAGAGGCAGATTTCTGGCGCGATGCGCGAAGCATGCTCATCGCGGGCGCCATTCTCGGCGGCGCCGTAGCACTCGCCTTCGCCATTCATTTTTTTCTCTTCGGCGCTCTCGGAAGACTGGCGCGCAGGAAAGGGCGGGAAGAGTTCGCCTTCGTCCGCCGAGGCAAGAAACCAGCCCGATTCATGTTTCCGTTGGTCGCGCTTTCGCTGGCGCTGCCGTTCACGAAAATTCCTGGAGAAGCCCGCAACACGATCGAGCACGTGTTGGGATTGTGCGTAATCGCTTCCATGGGCTGGGCTGTAGTGGCGCTGGTCGAACTGGCCAGCGACATCGTCTTTCAGCGCTATACGATCGACTCGCCGGACAACCTGACGGCGCGCCGGGTGCGCACCCAGACCCAGGTGCTGCAGCGGATTTTCATTCTCATCTTCACGGTTGTGACGGCGTCCATAATGTTGATGACCTTTCCGGCCGTGCGGCACATCGGGATGAGCCTGCTGGCGTCAGCCGGACTAGCTGGCTTGATTGTCGGTATGGCGGCGCGCTCTACGCTTTCGAACTTGATTGCCGGAGTGCAGGTAGCGCTATCGCAACCCATTCGAATTGATGATGCCGTGGTGGTAGAAGGTGAATGGGGCTGGATCGAAGAGATCAACATGACTTACGTGGTCGTGCGTGTATGGGATCTGCGCCGGCTGATTGTGCCGCTCAGCTATTTCATCGAGAAGCCGTTTCAGAACTGGACGCGCACCCGCGCGGATTTGCTCGGAGCGGTGCTCTTCTACGTGGACTATTCGGCGCCCGTGGCGGAAATGCGAAAGGAATTGCTGCGCATCCTGCAATCGAGCGATCTCTGGGACGGAAAAACGTGGGTGTTGCAAGTTACGGACGTGACGGAAAAAGCGATGCAAGTGCGTGCCTTGGTGAGCGCGCGAAGCGGTCCGGCTGCATTTGATTTGCGCTGCCTGGTGCGCGAAAAGCTGATTCAGTTTTTGCAGGAACGCTATCCGACGAGCCTGCCGACGGCGCGTGAATGGCAACTGGGCACACAAAACCCTGCGTCTGCACATCATTCATCGCGAGGATGAATGCGCAACAAACGCGCGGCAACAAATTGTAATAGCTGGGACCCAAGCCGAATGAAACGAGCAAATTTTACAGGAAACACCTGATAGGAATCAACCGTGGGTGATTTTAGATTGCGTACATGCAATGAACTTCAATACTCACCCCGCAAGAACAGGTGCCTGGACCTTCACGCCGAACACGGGCACCTGTTCTCTCTCCTCCCTAAAAACGAAGTAATAGCCATCGAGAGAAATCAAGTCGAACACCGAACTTGCATTCGGTTGTGGCGCGGTCAGAAGACATTTCTGAGAGTCTGCGACTCGCCATCGCGAATCACGCGTACGAATTGCCTACAGCGAACGGCGTTCTGCAAGACGCTTACAGCAAGCACCGGATTGCTGCTAACGCGTCAGCGCCACAGATTAGATTATGAGCGTCGCGACTGCGACAGGGGCCCTGCAATGCGAACGTCGGCGTCATTCTGGTCTTCAGATCTCAATGCCAATCCGCACCCGTTGGAGATGGTGAGCAGCGAAGAAAAAAAAGAAATCGAAGAGCAACTCAGGAAAAGAATCGCGGACCGAGCGTATCAGCTCTATGAACAAGCCGGCAGCACGCCCGGACATCACGAGCAAGACTGGCTGCGGGCGGAGCAAGAGGTTGTACAACGGATCACCCAGATTCGGGAATCCGGTTCGTGGCTCATTGTGAATTTGCACGTTCCGAATGTGCCCGCCGAGGGATTCAAGCTGCTGATTACCGAAGAAAATGCGCTCCTGGAAATAGAAGAACCATTCGTGCAACGTCCCCCGGAGCACCCGGAAAGATTTTCGTTTTATGCGGCGCGTTGGCCAGCACACGTGGAGCCAAGCACAGCCAGTGCCTACGTGAAAAACGGCACGATGACACTGGAAGTGAAGTTGAAAGCCAACCCGCCGCAGGCAAAGAAGACTTCAGTGGCGTCACCACAGTGAGCGGAAACAAGCCTCTTTTCCCTGCTTTGCCGCCCCTTTTGGGGCCGCAGCAGGCGTACGCACCATGACGAAAGCCCAAACAACCGCATTGGCTTCTAAGCCTTTCCCGGAGCAGGAATCCAGCTGAGGTGGTATGGCTCGGCTGTACCCACGGGTCATCCAATCTGCAAATCCATGCTTCCGAACCGCCGTGCAGGTGCGGCGCAGAGGTCATGAGAATCGAGGAAAACAAAACGTGTTCATGCCATGGAGAGCTTTGGTTCTGACCCTGGGAATTTTCGCAATATTGGCGGTGGCTGCTCCGTCCCAAGGGCAGATTGGTGTGGGCGTCGTAGTATCGCTCACACCACCAGAATTGCCAGTGTACGACCAGCCGGTTTGTCCGGGCGACGACTATATCTGGACACCGGGTTACTGGGATTGGGACGCGGACGAAGGCGATTATTTTTGGGTTCCGGGAACCTGGGTACAGGCGCCTGAGCCCGGATACTTGTGGACACCCGGCTATTGGGCCTGGCGCGACACGGGCTACGTCTGGACCGCTGGCTATTGGGGACCGGTGGTCGGGTTTTACGGCGGGATTAACTACGGGTTCGGCTACTTCGGACATGGCTTCGAAGGCGGTCGATGGGACCGTGGACATTTTTTCTACAACCGCTCGGTAGCTAACGTGAATGTGAACATCATTCACAATACCTACGAACAAAGAGTGGATGAGCGAGCGGTGACGCGCGTGAGTTTCAATGGCGGACGAGGCGGCGTGGAGGCACGGGCAACAGCACAAGAAGAAGCTGCGTCTCGCGGGCGACATGTGGGACCCGTGGCTGCTCAGACCCAGCATGTGCAGGAAGCACGGGGTAACCGCGAACTTCGGGCCTCCGTGAATCATGGCGCTCCGGCAATCGCAGCGACGGCCAAACCAACGGACTTTCGCACGGGAGTCGTCAGGACAAGACAGGCGGGCCGAGTGAATAATCCGCCCGCAGGTGCACGGCCGGGTGGGAACGACGTCCGCAACAACGAGGCGCGCCCCAGTAACGAGCCACGCCCAAACAACGAGGCCCGTCCTGGCAACGTAGCGCGGCCCAGCAATGAACCGCAGCCCGGCAACGCGGCACGCCCGAATCCCGCAGGACACGCTCGCGATATACAACCCGGAGAGAAACTCCCCCCTCCGCACACCGGAAATTCCAAGACCGATCAGAAATACCAGAAGCAACAGGAGCAGCTCGCCACCAAGCAGGAGCAGCAAAGACAAAAGCTCCAGCAACAACAGGAAAAGGAACACCAAAAGGCGCAGAAGCAGCAAGGCAACGAGGCGCGCCAACAGCAGATGGAACAACGGCACCGGCAGCAGACCCAACAGCTGCAGCAGCGTCAACAGCAAGAGCGCCAGCATATGCAGCAACGGCAGGCGCCCAAACCGGCACCGAAACCAGCGCCCGGGAAGCCACACTGAGCGAAGTAAGAGTTAGTCTGTGGCTTTCTGCCAAATCCATGGCTCGGGCCGGCGGTTCGCATGCATTTTGGACTAAGTCCTACGATTCGAACCCCACGCTTTTTAACTGGCGTCTGCGATTCGAAAATGCGAGGTCGCCGAGCTTTTCGCTGAAACGAACCATTCGAAAACGGCAGCTCGCAGCTCACCCTGGGAGTTGCCGTTTTCCTTTTGAGGGCGGAAGGAACCGCGTGTACGTCAGTTTCTACCTAGGCGTTCGAAGGACACATTCCGAAGCACCGCAATCGCGGCGGAGCAGATAGTGGGGCGATTCGAATGGGGCGAAGCACGTTCGAACTTCAAGGCGGAACAGCGCGGAGAGCGACGTGAAGTTGTGAGTCGATCGGGCAGAATTGGCTAGTCGTCGCCCGGTTTGGTCTGGGTCTCAGGTTGAGGGGATAGCGGTTCCGTTTGTTTGGCTTGGTCCGCAGGCTCTTTTGCGGCTACTGGTTCAGGAGGAATTTCGGCGCGGCGTAACGCGGCCAAGTATTCCGGACGAGTATGTTCATAGTGCTCAGCGGGAACCTTGCCGTTCAGCCATGCGAGATCCATTGGGTAGACGACGGGGTCGAAGATCACAAAGTAGAAGTGCCAGAGAAGGATGGAGAAGGTGGCAAGCAGAGCCTCGTACCAATGAACAGCAGTGGCAGCGTCAGTGATCCACTTGGGGAAATGGCGTAGAACGAAGTTATTGAACCACAGGAGAAAACCAGAAAGCGCCATCACCCCGGTGCCCCAAAGGAAGGCCCAATACTCCATTTTTTCGGCGTAGTTGAACTTCGCGAACTTCGGAGGCTCAGTGCGACGGCCCAGGTTGTAACGAAGCACAACGATAAGGTCAGTCAAGTCGCGGAACTGCGGCAGCATGCTTTTGAGGAAGAGGCGATCGCGGCGATTCACGGCCAGATGAATGATGTGATAGACGGTGGCGGCGAGCAGCAATACTGCAGCTGCCCGGTGCACTCCGCCGCGGAAGTCCGCGCGCTGCTCCCAGAGCAGCAAAGGCCGCGCCCACCAGGCATCTGGAAACTTCAAGGCGAAACCGGTGTAGACCAAGATGGGAAAGCTGAGCATCACTCCCCAGTGAGCGACACGGAATGAAAAATTCATGCGCGTGACGCGCTCGCCACCCGGCAGCCGGACCGGGGGGTGAAGCAACTTGGCAAAAAAGTCGATCAGGTTGTGCACAATCATGAACCCGAGAGTCAGGGGAATCAAAATCAGATAGGTCCAGCGAATCCAGCGGACGACGGGATGCGCGGGTCCACTGGAAATCTGCACGTGAACCGGACCAATGGAAGCGTTGGCGCCGATGCCCTGATGACAGTTCCCGCAGGTCTTGGACAGGTTAGCGGCATTTACGGTGGAGCGAGGATCGTTCGACCGGAAGATGTTGTGAACGCCATGGCAAGACGCGCAATTCGCGGCCGTTAATGAGCCTTCGCGGATCGCCAAGCCGTGATAGCTGTCGGCGTACGAGGGAACACGATCGGCGGGCAAATCGTACAGCCGGGCCAGCCGAGTGTCGCTATGACAGCGGCCACACGTTTCGGCGGAGACGTTGGCCGCAAACACCGGCGAGGCGGGATTGTTGCGCGCCAGGATGAGATGCTCACCGTGGCAGGACGTGCAGTCGGGCGCGTCTTTGACACCGGCCGAGACAGCCTGGCCATGAACGCTTTCGCTGAAGGTCTTGGCAATTTCCTTGTGGCAGGTGCCGCAAGTCGCCGCCACGTTCCAGTGGCTCACGCTGGAGTGCGGATCGCGCGCGGGAAGAATCTCGTGGCTACCGTGGCAGTCGGAGCAAGTGGCGGCGTCCTTGCCGGCCAAGACCGCTCGGCCGTGCACACTTTGCAGGTATTGCTCGACAGGATGGGCGATGGGAATCTTGTGCCGCGAAAGAAATCCGGAGTCCGAATGACAACGGGCACACATGGCCGGACCGTGGCGCTTCGCGGCGGCAGAAGCCGGATCGCTCGAGGCTAGGATTTTGTGGATCGCTCCGTGACAGGAGATGCAAGTTGGAGCATCCGGATCACCCTTGCTGGCAGCTTGGCCGTGAATGCTGGTGGCAAGCTTGGCGGCCTCTTCGGCGTGACATCGGGCGCAAACACCGGGGGCTAGCTTGGCGGTTTCCTTGGTTTCGTGAACATCGCCGTGACAAGAAGCGCAAGAAGAATCGCCAAGTAGCGAATGAATGCTGTTGGCCATGTCGGAAGATTGTTCAGCATGGCAGGCCGAACATTGAACCTTCTGGATTTTCGCGGGATGGGGGAAGTCTCTGATGGACGTGTGACAATCCTGGCAGGCGAAAATGCCGTGGACGCTGGCCCCGTGTTTCTCAGGCGAGATGGAAATGCTTTTGCCGGCATTGGACTTCATGCCCGGCTGGCCGTGACACGCCAGGCAAGCTTCGTCCGCCTTGCCGGATGGTGAGGCTTTCGATGGCTTGTCCGCTGGACGAGCCGAGGATAAGGAAAACGGCAAAACCAGGGTGAATAGAAGAATTGCTCTGAAAGAGCGCAAACTCTTCGGCAGCGAACGGACGAAGTTACTCACCCTCCACACTGTGACGATGCCCCCGCACCACCTTCGAACCACCGTTCGATCCCGGCACTCACTTCAAGCCAAGATCAGCGAGAACCTTCGGATTCTGTTCCTCGACGGCGAGCAGATTGTGGCACGCAGAGCAGTCATTGTTAATAGTCTGGCCATCGGCGCTGGTATGGCTGCCGTCGTGGCAGCGGAAGCATCCAGGAAAATCATTGTGGCCGAGATTGTTGGGATGCACGCCCCAGGTGACTTTCATCTCCGGAAAAATATTGCGCAGATAGATGTTGGCGACGGCTTGCGCCGACTGCTCGATGACGGAGCGACGCGAATTGTAGATGGATGGATAGTTCGCGCGGTAGTACTCGCTCAAGCTTTCGATGATGCGCTGCTGGGCGGCTTGGCGGTCTGCATAGCTGGCTTTGAGCAGTTCTTCGGATTTTTTGCGGATGAAAGGCAAGTCGGGGCTGATGAGGCCGTTGGCCATATCGTTGTTGACCGCATTGCCCGGCATATCGAAAGCGTGCGACGGTCGATTGTGACAGTCAACGCAATCCATGGAGCGCTGCTCGCCCGCGGCGAGTTGGGCCTTGGTGGCTTTAATATCGCTGGAGACAAATTCTGTCGTCTTGCCCTGGTCGTCGGTGTAGTAGACGACTGGGATGACTTGGCGGGCTTCATCGATGGCGATGTAGCGAATGCGAGAGACATCACTCAGGTGACGACCATGGATCCCTTCCGCGCCGCGCCAGGTGTGGCCGCCGATTTTCATCACCAGGACTGTGGTGAGGCGGGTGTTCTGCTCGTCGTCCTTGAAGGTCGTCTTGACCAGGAATTTGTCGCCAGAAAAGCGCTGCGGCCAGTGGCATTGTTCGCAAGTTTCGCGCGCGGGGCGCAGGTATTTGACAGGCGAAGGAATGGGCGTCGAGTACGTATGGAAAGTGACAGCGAACACCTGGCGGACACCAGAAAGCTTGGAACGGACAAACCACCCCGCGCCGGGGCCGATGTGGCAGTCCACGCAAGAGAGGCGGGAATGCGGCGAGCCCTGAAACGCGGTGTATTCGGGTTGCATCACCGTGTGGCAGGTGGTGCCGCAGAACGCCGTCGAGTCCATGTAGTTCACGCCTTTGTAGCCGGCAACAGAAACAATGAAGATGTTCGCGAGCGTGGCCACAAAAACGAAGGTCAATGCATGGCGAATTCCCGACGAGCGCACATCGATCTGTGGAAAGACCGACGGCAGCTCTCCGGCGGCCCGTAAGCGGCTGCGGCGAAGAACGATCCCGATTGGAATCAGCACCAGACCGAAAATGAAAAACCCGGGAAGGATCAAAAAAAGCAGGATGCCAACGTAGGGATTGAACTGCGCGGAGAGCAGCAACTCGTAGCACCAGAAGATGAGCATGGTGAGCGCACTGCTGGTGGTTAGCGCCACACCGAGCAAGGTGATCCAATTTTGACCGAAGAAATGAAGTGGGCGCACCCGCTGGCGAAGCTTTTCCGCGAGGCTCATACGGGGTTTTCAGAGCAGCGCGCAGCAGACGTGTGCACGCGACCGTCCCAAGGCGAGACGAGCATTCGGAACTCCCTCCCGGCCGCTATTTCTTGCAAAGCGAGCGAATGTAAGCGACGACATCCTTGATTTCGGCGTCGGTGATCTTCTTGTCGTAGCCGGGCATTTTATTTTTGCCCTTCACGATGACGGAGGTCCAGTCATCATCGCTTTCTCTTTTCACTTCGTCCGAGCAGAAGTCGCGCGCTTTCGTCGCTTTGCCAGCGGCGGTCGTGCCGGCGCCATCCGCGCCATGGCATCCTGCGCACTTTGCTTTGTAGATCTTCTCTCCTGCGGACTGCGCCTGAACGGAAACAGAGAACGTCCAGGATGCGGCTGCCAAAGCAATGGCAAAAAGCAAAGAAGAAACTACCATTTGTTTGGACTGCAGTTTCATTCGATCCTCCCGGAGGCGACAGACTCCGATTGCTCGGCAAGAAAGCAGCCCAGCAATCGAGAAAACTTGCAAGCAAAACGCGACTCTATTTCTTTCCAAAGGCCCGAACGTAAGCGACGAGATCTTTGACCTGATCCGCCGACAGCGACTTGAATGGCGGCATCTTGGCTTTGCCATTCGTAATCGCTTCGCTCAAATCCGAGTCGCTCATTTTCTGGACGTCCTCCGAAGCAAAGTCCTTCGCCTTCATCGCTTTTCCGCCAGGAGTTTCGCCCTTGCCGTCCGCGCCGTGGCAGCCGGCGCATTTCGCTTTGTAAGTAGCGGCAGCAGCAGCGGTATCCGCATGGGCGGGCAAGCTAAGAAGGCAAGCGACTACTAACGCGACTGCAGCCACTACAAGGCCCGCGACCGATTTAGTCCGTTTTTGCATTTAGTTCCTCCCAAGAAGCGGCTCGCGGTTGGCCCGTACTCCGCGCTCCACTTTCGAATCATATTACAATTTAGCCAGCTTGCAATCTTCGATGCCAGCGAGCGCCGCAGCTAGAAACGATACTCCAGGGTCGCCATCAGAGTGTGCGCGTGGTAAGACGGCTGGTCGACGCCGAGGAAGAGAAAGCGCGCAGACGAAGGATCGCCGACAACGAAGTACGGATAGAACGGACTGGTAGCGCCCGGCACAGGATTCGGCGAAGTAGCACTGTTCAGGATAGGCGTGGTGCAGCCAGGAACGGGTGCAGCGGGCGGAGCGGCGCTGACGCAACCCATGTACTGGGTCATCTCGGAGGTCTGATAGTCCTTATTATCCCACTGTTGGTAATGGTATTCGACGCGTGGGGTGAAGTGCTCGGTAACTTTATACTTGAAAATGACCCCGATGTCGTGGAGGCGATTCACGGTTTCCGGGTAATTCACGGCCGCGTTGGTGCCGAGGAGCAGGAACTGGTTGGTGCCGGCGAGGACAGAGGGATCGCCGAGCGCACGAGAGTCCACCGTTCCCTTGGTGGCAGAAAGCGAGTAGTACGTGGACAGGCTGATTTTTTTGCCCCAGTAGGTGTCGAAGCCCGTGGAGTAGATATCCACCGGCTCGCGGCTGACGCTTTCCCAGTCGTTGTTGGCCGAGTCGCAGCCTGCGCAGGTCAGAATCGTCTGTACGCCGGTCGTGGGCGTGCGATAGCGGGAGATCATGCGCTTGTAGTAGCGCTCGTGCGAGTATTCGGCAAAGAAGGTGACATCCGGGGTGATGGAATAGTCGAGGTCGCCACCATAGGTATCGGAGATGTCTTTCAGAACCCCGTAGAGGTAATAAGGATCTGTGGTGGCCGCCGCGCCGGTCAAGAAATTGAGGGCCGTGGGACTATTGCTGCCGCCGGGGCGATTGTAGTTGTTCTGCAGGATGCCGCCGAAGGCGGAGACCGTGAGGCGCTCGAAGGGCGAGTACTGGATCAAAGCGTCGCCGCGGTTGAGGAGGCGAGCTGCTTCGTCAAATCGGCGGTTGCAACGCTGGTCGGCCGTGAAAGATACGTCGGAGGTATTGGAGCAGGCAACGTCGGCGCCAGTGGTGGGGTCACTTGCCTCATCATCCTGGTAGACATTCGGGTTGCGATCGGAGTGGCGATAGGAGACCCGCACCAGGAGTTCTTTCGTTGGGGACCAATCCACCGCGCCAAAGAGCGAGTTATCGAGCGAGTGAGAAACGTCGCGGTCGGTGCGATTCATCCATTCGGCCTCGTAGCCGAATTTTACAGAGCTGTGTTTGCCGAAGAAATAATCGCCAGTCAGCTCGAGGTTTTTGCGGATGAAGGCCCAGGCCGTGTTTTCGTTGGCGACCGGGGCAGCGGCATCGCCCTGCACAGGAGTGAGGCTCAGAACCGGGGTGTTGTTGATGTAGTCGTAATCGCGGAAGTTGGCCTTCAGCTCGAGCGCTTTGATGACATTACTGACCAAGGTGAAGTTCATCGCGATGGTTTGTTTTTGGCCTTGCAGGCTGGTTTGCGGCAGGACGGCGGTGGTGTCGCACGCCTGGTTGGCCGTCGCGCCGCAGGTATTGATCGCGGTGTTGGTAGTGTAGGGGAGGAATGCCTGGTTCTGCGAGAGCCAGCCGGGCGTGACGCTAGCGGTGAAATGGAAGTATTTCGAGAAGTTGTACATGCCCGCAAAAGTCAAATAGTTCGCTTTGTTGTCCGGATAGGAGGCGCGGCGGCCGGTCAGCGGAGTGGTGATGGTTTCGTTGCTGAAACGGAAGGGATTGTCCCAAAACATGGCCGGTGTTCCGTTTTCAAAGAACGAGCCGATATAGCCACCCTGAACTCCCCAGTTATGTGTGGCATATTCAGTTCCGATTTGGACGAGGTTGGTCCAGTAGTTGATGTCTTCGGGGAGTTCCATGCCAAAGCCGCTGGTGGTGGCGGCGCTGGGCGAGCCGTTCATTACCAAACCAATGGGCCGCGTACCGCGCTGGCTTTCGCGGAAGAAAGAAGCGTTCACGTGCCAGCGCGAGCTGAGGTTATAGCCGAGCCCGATATTGCCGCCTCGGCGGAGGATTTGCGGAGTAATAAAGTTGGATTGCGGCACAACCTGCGTATTGATGAGGGAGGGCAGAGCAGCGCTTGTCGCAGCCTGCAACGTCTGGCGAATCAGCGCGGGATAGGACCACACTCCTTGCGCCGACTCGGTGTAAAGCGTGCGTGCGGTATCGCTGTAAATGTGTGGAATTTCGTCGTAGCGCATCTGCAGCTTGAACTTGCCGTATTGTCCGAAGCTCGCGAGGTAGTCCTGATCGCGGTAGAGGGTACGTTCGGTCTTGAATGTCAAATAGTTATTTGAATTGAGGACATGGTCGAACTTCACATCGGCGTGGCGAACAAAAAAGCCATTGCGCTGGTCGCGATACTCGCCGAATTTGGACGTGGTCAGCACGGGATTAAACGGAAGCCCACATCCCAGACACTGCCCAGTTTGCAGATCGGGGCGGCCATAGACATCGCCGAAGGAGTTGCGCAAACCAAAGTCAATGTCCATGTGACTGGTTTGCGATTCCTTATCCTTGTCTTTGGCCTGGTCCTTGGCCGGCGCGGAACCCTGATCTTGCGCCAAAAGCGTGAGCGGAACCATCAGGAGCGACAGAGCTGCGAAGGCGGTAAGTCTGCGAAGCGAGTGCATGATCCTGGCCTGCCTTTCTAGCGCAGAAACGCGCTGCCGGACGGATGATTAGAGCCGTGAATCGCGGAGTGGCAGTTGGTGCAGCCGCGGTTGAAGTTCTTGATGGAGCTGAGCGGTTGCGGCTGGGCCGGGTGACGGCTGCTGTCATGACAGGTGTCGCAAACACGCGGCATGCGAGTCTTCAGGAGTTGCGGATTGCTGGAGCCATGCGCTTCGTGGCAATTCGCGCAGTTCTCCATGACCGGCGGATGCTCCCAAAGGAACGGACCGCGCCGTTCGGTGTGGCAGCTGTAGCAGTTCTCGTTGGTGGTGGCTTGGATGAGTTGCTTCGGATTGGGCGAGCCGTGCGGATTGTGGCAACTGGTGCAGGTCACTTTGCCTTCGCGATAGGGCATGTGCGAAGAGCGCTGCAACTGGGCGCGACGCATCTCGTGGCAGGTCAGGCAGAGTTCGGGTTGTGATTTTTTTACGCCGGTGTTGGTGGTGAGCGGTGCGTTGTAGCGGGCTTCGGAAGAGAGCGCAACCTTAATTTCTTGCTTGACCTGATGGCAATCGACGCAAGCCATGCCCCGCGACTCGTGCGGACTACCTTTCCAAAACATATGCGAGCCGCTGGAGTGGCAGGATTCGCAAACGGCGTTCTGCTCAGCCACACTGTTCGGCGAGCCTTTACCAAAGCGGATAGGTATGGTGTCTTTGCCGCCGCCGGCTTCGACGTGAGAACGCCCGGGCCCATGGCAGGCTTCGCAGCCGTGTGCTTCGTCCGCGCTATGGGGATGAGCGAAGGCTTGGCCCATCACAGTGTTCTTGAATCGGCGGTCTTGATCCTGGTGACAGGTGATGCAAACTTCGGAGCCGACGTAGCCCGAATTGTCCTGCGCGCTGCCGGAGGCCTGCGCAGCCGGTGCCGCTTTGGAACCGTGCGTATCGTTCTGGTCTGCAAAAGAATAGACTGCCGAAACAAAAAACGCTAAAAGACCGAGCAACAAGGCGAGGCGCAACTTCGAGTCAAACCTCTTCATTCAACCCTCCACCTGCAAACCTGCAGCTAAGCTGCCACTGTTTCGCGAATGCTACCGATGAGAAAAGGCTAATGCTGTGATGGCAGTCACACAGCCGTGTGCAATGCGCACCGCTGTGCCCACCAAGCAGCATTTCGGTTGCCGATTACTCCTGGAACCTATTTCTCACTTTTGCTGACGAGTCTGCTACGTAAGACGCCTGTCAGCCGCCGACGCTCATTGTCGAGAAGGTTACCGCAAATTTTAAAAAAAGCCAGAACTATCCGTGGATGCAGCGAATCCAACCGGGCTGGAGTCGGTATGCAGTGTTACGCCGCGTTCACGAAGTTGACCTATGCTGGTGGGGTGCGTCCGGGAGGTTTGTGATGGCTGGTCCACTTAGTCCTGAGCAGTTAGCCAGAATGGATGCCTACTGGCGCGCGGCAAACTATCTTGCGGTCGGGCAGATTTACCTCAAAGACAATCCGCTGCTGGAAAGGCCGCTAACGCTGGACGATGTGAAACCGCGTTTATTGGGACATTGGGGCACGACCTCCGGGCTGAATTTCATTTACACGCACCTGAACCGGCTGATTTGCGAGCACGACCTGAACATGATTTACATCATCGGCCCCGGCCACGGCGGGCCTGGGCTTGTAGCGCATACATATCTCGAAGGCTCTTACACGGAAATCTACCCGCACATTGAACGGAACCGCGATGGCATTAAGCGGCTGTTTCGGCAATTCTCCTGGCCCTACGGGGTGCCCAGCCACGTGGCTCCGGAAACGCCCGGGTCTATTCACGAGGGTGGCGAACTGGGTTATTCCCTGCTGCATGCTTACGGAGCAGCGTTTGACAACCCGAACCTGATCGTCGCTTGCATTGTGGGCGACGGCGAAGCGGAGACAGGCCCGTGCGCCACCAGTTGGCACTCCAACAAATTCCTGAACGCGGAAAAAGATGGGGCTGTACTCCCGATTTTGCACTTGAACGGCTACAAAATCGCGAACCCTACGGTCCTGGCGCGCATTTCCCAGGATGAGTTGCTGGCGCTGTTTCGCGGCTACGGCTACAACCCGCATTTTCTGGAGGGTGATAACCCGGCGGTGATGCACCAGCAGATGGCAGAAGTATTGGACAAAATCTTGGCCGAGATCCAGGCCATTCAAAGATCCGCGCGCGCAAGCAAGAACACTGAGCGGCCACGGTGGCCCATGTTGATTCTGCGAACGCCGAAAGGCTGGACCGGCCCGAAAGTAGTGGACGGCAAGCAAGTAGAAGGGACGTGGCGCTCGCACCAAGTCCCGTTCGCCGAGCTGCACGAAAAACCAGAGCACCTGAAAATCCTCGAAGACTGGATGCGCAGCTACCGGCCGCAGGAGCTCTTCGATAGCGAGGGCAGCTTAGTTCCTGTACTTGCCGACTTGCCTCCGAAGGGCCAGCTACGCATGGGCATGAATCCACCCGCCAATGGCGGGTTAGTTTTGGAGCCGCTGCACCTGCCCAATTTTCGAGACTATGCGGTGGAGGTTAAAACGCCGGGGTCACCCGATACGGAAGCGACGCGGGTGCTTGGTCGCTACTTGCGCGACGTAATGAAGCTGAACCTGGCCCGGCAGAATTTTCGTGTTGTGGGTCCTGATGAAACCGCCTCGAATCGTCTGGAAGCATTACTCGATGTTACGGGAAAGACCTGGGAAGCAGCGACACTTCCGGTGGACGTAAACCTATCCGTGGATGGCCGCGTCATGGAAGTGTTGAGCGAGCACATGTGCCAGGGCTGGCTCGAAGGCTACCTGCTCACGGGGCGACACGGATTTTTTTCTTGCTACGAAGCATTCATTCACATTGTCGACTCGATGTTCAACCAACACGCCAAGTGGCTGAAAACGATGCGTTCCCTTCCCTGGCGCAAGCCGATCGCGTCCCTGAATTACCTGCTCAGCTCACATGTCTGGCGGCAGGACCACAACGGTTTCTCGCATCAGGATCCCGGCTTCATCGATCACGTAGCGAATAAAAAAGCCGATGTGGTGCGAATTTACCTGCCGCCGGACACGAATACGTTGCTTTCTGTCGCGGACCACTGTCTGCGCAGCCGCAACTACGTGAACGTGATCGTGGCTGGTAAGCAGTTCGCGCCCAATTGGCTGGATATGGACGCGGCGGTACAGCATTGCACGGCCGGAATGGGCGTGTGGGAGTGGGCGGGCAATGATGGTGGCGATCCTGAAGTGGTGATGGCTTGCGCGGGTGACGTGCCAACCTTAGAGACACTTGCAGCCGTCTCCCTGCTGCGCGAGCAAGTTCCGGACTTGCGGATTCGCGTGGTGAACGTGGTGGACTTGCTGGCATTGCAACCGGTGACAGAGCATCCGCATGGCTTGGCGGATGAGGATTTCGACGCGCTCTTCACCAAAAATAAGCCGGTAATTTTCGCCTATCACGGCTACCCTCTGCTGGTTCACCAGCTGACTTATCGACGACGAAATCATGACAATATTCATGTGCGCGGATACGTGGAAGAGGGCACGACGACCACTCCTTTTGACATGACCGTCTTGAATCGGCTCGACCGCTTCCAACTGGCATTCGATGCCATCCACCGCGTGCCACGGCTGCGGAGCATGGCGGACGAAGCGCACCAACGCCTCACGGAACAACTGCAACGCCATAAGCTGTACGTGGTAGAGCACGGCGAGGATTTGCCAGAGATCCGCAATTGGAAATGGCAGGCATAGCCGGTGGCGCTGACTCCAGATGTCGCGCCGGTGCTGGCCCTGAATAGTGGCTCGTCCTCGCTCAAGTTCGGAGTTTTCGCCCAAGATCAGGGTGCAGTGCAAGCGATCTATCGGGGTTCGCTTGACGGCATTGGCACGAAGGAGAGCCATCTCGAAATTCGCTCGACAGACGGGCGCAGCCTAGCGCAAGAATCACACTCCTCAGAAACGCAAACGCACGCGCTACGAGCGGTTGGAGCGGCTCTTCGAAAACTCGACCTGCCACGGGTGGCCGCGGTGGGACATCGGATTGTGCATGGCGGGCCAGAGTTACTCGAGCATCAGCGGATCACGCCGGAGGTGCTGAAAAAGCTGGAAGCCGCGGCCACTTTTGCACCACTGCATGTCCCTATCGAGTTGGAATTAATTCGCGAGACGCAATCGCAATTTCCCGACGCTCCGCAATTCGCCTGCCTCGACACAGCATTTCACCGCACGCTGCCAGAAACAGCGGCGCGTTTTGCCCTCCCGGAAACCTTGTGGGAAGGGGGCATACGTCGTTACGGCTTTCACGGCCTTTCTTGTGAGTCGATTCTCCATGCGCTGGGCAAGGCAATACCTCCGCGAACCATAATCGCGCACCTCGGCAACGGAGCGAGTATTACCGCCTTGGCTGACGGGCGCTCCGTGGATACTTCCATGGGGCTCACTCCCACCGGAGGAGTCATCATGGGGACGCGCACGGGAGACCTCGATCCCGGCGTGCTCCTGCATGTCATGCGCAGCGGAATTGCCAGAGGCGTAGAACTTGAGACGCTTGTGGACGAGAAGTCCGGACTACTGGGGATTTCCGGGATTTCCTCCGATATGCGGCAGTTACGCGACGCCGAGAACAATCCGCGGGCTCGCCTGGCTATCGAGATGTTTGCGCGGGCGGTGAAGAAACAGATCGGGGCCTTTGTGGCGTTACTGGGGGGCCTGGACCTGCTCGTTTTTTCGGGCGGAATCGGCGAGCATGACGCCGCGGTTCGCGCCGAAATCTGCGGAGAGCTGGAGTTTTTGGGCGTCGCGTTGGACGGAACGAAGAACGCTCAGAACGTACCGGTTATCAGCAACACAGCGGGCCGTGTAACCGTGCGCGTTGTCCGCACCGATGAGGAAGGCCAAATCGCACGCCATGTATTTCGCTTGCTGACTTGATTCTTTCTTGACCATTCGACGATTGCCTGCCGAAGTTTAGTCCAGCGTGACGGCCATCACATCGCTGCGTGCGAGATCGCACGGCTGAGAGCCCCGGGGAACCTCTAGTCTCCAAATGGAGGTGCAAAATGATCGCCACCAAAGCAGTCGAAACTGCAACTGGGGTCAAGCTACAAAATATTCTATTTGCCACCGATTTTTCTCCTGCGTCCAACCTGGCACTGCCTTTTTCGGTGGGCCTAGCGCGCATGTTCGGCGGAAGGCTCTTCGCAATTCATGTGATGGAGCCAGCCAACTACGCGCTGCCGCCGGAAACCTGGCAGAGCACGGATGAGATCCTCAAGTTGGAAGCCCAAGAATTGCGCGACCGACTCGAGCGGGAGGTTCCACGGAGCAGCACACAATTGCTCGAGGGAGAGGGCGGACTGTGGCCGTCGCTGGCCGAGTTGGTCAAGGAAAACGACATCGACCTGATTGTGGTGGGAACGCGGGGCAGAACAGGAATCGGCAAGATGCTGCTGGGCTCGCATGCGGAAGAACTTTTGCGCCACGCTACCTGCCCAGTTCTAACGGTTGGTCCGCATGTGCCGTCGCAGGGCGAGCCACGCGGGAAGTTTGCGTCGATCCTGTTGGCGACGGATTTCGGAGCCAACTCAGCGGCTGCCGCGGAGTTCGCCGTGTCTATGGCGCAGGAAACACAAGCGAAGCTCACCGTCCTCCACACGGTAAAGAAGATGGCGGCAAACGATTTGGCTATTCCCGAGCAGTTTGCGGAAGCCGATGAACGCAAACTCCGCGAATTCGTGCCTGCTGACGGGCGCCTGTCATCCGCTCCGCGGTATATCGTTGAAGAAGGTGAACCAGCCGAAAAAATCCTTGAAGTGGCCCGGCGCACCAATGCGGATTTGATTGTGCTTGGCGTCCACAAAGCGACAGGCGTTCCGGGAGCTGCAACGCATCTGCCCATTGCCACGGTGCATCACGTTGTGGCGCATGCGCAATGCCCGGTGCTGACAGTTTCCAGGTAGGGGAAACGTTTGGTGGCGGGCAGTCTGCCGAAAAGCAGGCTGCCAGGGCTGGCGCGGAGAAACTTCCGGGCCAGCCCTTTTTTTTGCTTAAGTATGTTCACTCTGCGGCTAGCGGCAGAGTTCATTTAGTTTGGCTGGCGGGTTCTCAGGTTGATCCGTCTCTTGAATGTGCCGCGCAACCAACAATTCCTGCAAAAGCGTTCCCCCGAAATGCGCAGTTAGGTCTTTTTCTTTTTCGTAGGCGGGATCACTGGCAGCTTCGGGAAGAGGAATGAGCCGGAAACCGCGGTGATCCAGCAGTTCCAGCAGTTTAGGCAGCATCACAGTTTCGAATCCGCCGACATGCAAGAGCATCACGTGCTTTACGTCATGGCCGAAAAGGCGATCCGCAGCCTGAATACCGTGCGTGAGAGACGCGTCTGCGTTGCGCAGATACGCCTCCCTCATCCAATCGATGGATTGGGTATCGGACTTCGCCAAGCAGCGAGCGTACGGCTCGTTATAGGCGTAATCGCCAAAGCTCAGAGTGACTTCTGCAACGCGATAACCGTGGTCCTTTAGAAAGGTCAGGATGTGCAGGTGCTTTGCTTCCGTGTTGCCTTCGTGCAGGTACGGAAAGCGGAGCCAGTGCCAATCATCGCTGTTCATGAATTTCTGCAGCGTGGGTTCGTCCGCCAGCAGGTCCTGTTCCCAGGCGTCGCTGGAGTTCGCATCCAAATCCATGTGGGAAAACGTGTGATTGCCAAGCGGATAGCCGGCGTCGCGCCACAACTGTAGGACTTGTTCCGTTTCCGGTTCCTTCTCCAGGGTCTTGGCGTTGATGAAACCATAGATAGGCGGCGCGTGTGCCGCCTGCAAGGCGTGGATGATGCTGTTAATAATGTCCACGCGCGAAACTGTGCCGGGCAGAGGGCCGTGGGCCGGCAGGTCGTCGAACGTCAATGCAACGCTGTGTTCGGCAGCGCTTTGCCCATCTCCTCGTCCGCTTCTCGACGTGGTACGGATCGAACCTGTCGGCGGGCCCTTAAGGTAGCGGCTCGCAAAAGTTAGAAACGTGGGCCAATTCGGACCGGCGGTGTGGCCGCCGCTGTGTTGCCGGAACGCGATATCACCCTCGACTAAAGCTGTCTCCATCGGCGGAAATTCCGTGGTACCCAAATCCTTTTTCCCCAGGAGCTTATAAACGGGACCTGCACCAACGGCAGCTAAAAACATGCCTTTTCCATCAATCCAGCCGCCCTCTACCTGCAGAGAACCGCTACTGATGAACATGGGACGCGGCGCGCAGAGAGCGATGAGTTCGTGCGCATCCACTGGCAAATCATTTGGAGTGAGCGGGCCGGCATACTTCAGGAAATTGCCAGCCATCCAGTGGTACTCCGAGGTCGAAGCAACATTTTCGACTTGTTCTCCAAACTGGCGCCGCAGAATCTTCGCGCCACCCTCGCCGGAGGAAGCGATGAAGCCAATCGCAAAACGCGGATCATAAGCCATTGTGACCAAAGCAGCCTTGCCGTAGCGCGAGAGACCCTCGATGCCCACCTGTTTCGCGTCCACGGATTTGTCGGTTTCGAAATAGTCGAGCGCGCGGCTGGCACCCCAAGCCCAAGCACGCAGCGCGCCCCAATCGTCCAGCTTGCGCGGCTGGCCCTGGTTCACCAACCCAATGATTCCTTGCGTCAAACCTTCGCCGTTGTCGGCCTGCACGCTGGTCGGCAAAAGCACCGCATAGCCCCAGCCTTTATCGAGCACCTGCTGCTGCCAACTCGGCCCCGGTCCCTGCAGCTTGGCCCACTGTTCCTCACCCATACGCTTGCGAATGGCGTCGAGAAGCTCCGGGCTTAGTCCAAACTCCATCATCACGGGAACCGGCCCGGTCGCATGCTGAGGAACGCTCAACGCAAGCTGAATGTCCACCGAAATTTGTGGATACGCAGAATTATCCACGTGGCCAATCAACCTCTTCGTGATGGCTTCCGTATCGCCGACTTTTTCGTGTGCAGTGCCGACTACTTCCCACTTCACCGCGGGCGTTTTCGCTGGCACTCGTCCGTAAATCTCGCGATCAAAGAGTTCAACGATTTCAGGCCGGCGCTGCTTCCACCACATTTCGGCTGTCGTCACTCGCTTGCCTTTTTCGAGCACTAGCGGATCAGGCAACGTGTATGGCGGCACCTTCCCTTCGTCCGTGTTGGCCGCATTCGGCGCCTTCGGATCGCCGCTGGGGCCACTACGCAACTGCTTGATGTGGAGCAGGTCCAGAGTACGCTGATGGTCCTGTTCGGAGGTGAGGTGTACGGCAGGCAGCGCTACAGCGCTCCGCTGCTCCACTCGATTTGCGCCTCGAGCGTGGGCGAGCAAGGTGCATGCTCCGAGCACGATAGCGAAAGCGATGACGAGCCTTTGAGTGCGCACGAACGTCTCCCTTTCCGCCGCGACTGCCGCAAAGCGCGGTCCATTCTAGCGCATCCGTGCGTTTTGACCGGCTGTTCAGCAGAAGCCACTTCGGCGGACGGACAACCGGACCAAAAATCATCGCGCTTGACGAAACTGCGAGTCTCCGCTAAATCCTGAGCAACACAATTCGACGGAGAAAACATGTCCAATCAAATCGAAACATCGGCGGAAGCCCCTCCGTCGGCGAAAGCAAAGGGCAGCTTGCTGCGCTCGATTTGGGCTGTGTTTGCCGGAACGCTCGTTGGCGTCCTTGTCACGCTGCTGACGGATGCCGTTTTGCATGCGGTCCACGTGTTCCCTCCGTACGGCCAGCCGACCACCAACGGACCTCTGGCGCTCGCTACGGTTTACCGGATCTTGTACAGCATCGGCGCCAGCTATTTGATTGCCCGTCTCGCGCCCAACAAGCCCATGCTGCATGCCTTGGTTGGGGGTTTTCTTGGTTTGATTGCAAGCTTCATCGGAGCAGTCACCACCTGGAATCATACGGACGTATTCGGTCCGCACTGGTATCCCATAGCGCTCGTCGTAACGGCTCTGCCCTGCGCCTGGGTGGGCGGAAAACTATACGCCTCCAGAGACGCGGGCTAAGCAAAAGGACTCGCCCGTAACTCCGGAACGGTTTCGCGATAGCCTAGCAAGCGTTCCAAAGCAAAGGAGACAAAGACGTGACAGGCGGGCAAACTACAGGGCAGGATTTGCTGGAGGCGGCGCTGGATTCTTGGGATCGAAACAACGCGATTTTAGTGAATTTGCTGCGGCTGATTCCGGATGGAGGATTGCAGGCACGGGCGACGGAGGGCAGCCCGTCGGTAGCGCAGATGTTTTCGCACGTCCACTATGTGCGGCTGGTTTTTGTGTCGGAGGATGCACCGGAGTTTGCGCGAGCGATGCCGAAAGACGAGTGGTCGGGCGAGCACAACCCCAGCCAACTTGCGGCGATGTTGAACGATAGCGCGAAGGCGGTGCGTGAAGCCGTTCAGAACAAGATTGCGACTGGTGGAGAAATGAAGCTGCACTACGACCATCCGCTGTTTTTTCTGCAGCACATGATCTGGCACGAAGGATACCACCACGGGCAGATCAAGCTCGCGCTAAAGTTGGCAGGCAAACCCATCCTCAACGAAGCAGCGGGGCCGGGAACCTGGCGCGTGTGGATGAATAAGACGAAGTGAGTAAGTTCAAACGGGCGCCGGGACGTCTTCCTAGCTGCTGAACGACACCCAGCGCCCTACAGAAGCCGTCCTGGGGCCGCAGAGTTCTGGCCGCGTTTGAGGAATTGAGCTTCTTGTTTGGCGAGAAGAAGGTCGGCTTCGAGTTCGCCCGTGAGGCTGGCGATACGGGAGTGAAGCTCGCTAGCGCCGGTGAGTTCGGCCATAGCGTGCAAGGAAAAGCGTTGCAGGTCTTCGAGGGGTACTGGGCCGGCATCGACGGGATGGCGCGGGACGAGGTGGCGAAATTCGGATTGCAGATCATCCCAGAGAGAGAAATGCGGCGGCTCGATGATGGGGTACGAAGAGCGCGGCGTAGAAAGATTGAGCGCGGCGCTGAGATCGAGCGCTCGCGCTTGACGCTCGCCTAATCTACCGGCCGGCAAATCTAAGCAGTTGATAACGGTGCTGAGGACCGACGTGTGCTCGAAGACGTCGTGCAGACGCGTTTGCGGCGCGGTGTACGCGGAAACGATGATCGCAGGGACGCGGGGGCCGAGGCGATCGAAGTTGAAGCCGATGCCGCCGGGCCGGCCTTGCGGAATGACATGGCCATCGCCATCGGGATTGATGGCCACAGCGCAATCGGCGGAGGTGGGCGGAGGGACGTGATCGTAGCAACCGCCATGCTCGTCGAAGAGGATGAGGAGCAGCGTGCGTTCCCATTTGGGGCCGCTGCGGAGCGCGTTGTAAATCGTGGCGAGCAGCGCTTCGCCGCGATGTAAGTTGGACGGGCCGTAGAATTCGTAGGGATTGCACTCGGGGTGCATGTCATTTTCCGGACCCCAAATTAACGAATCGAAATAGATGGGTTCGATGAAGGAGTAGTTGGGTAGGGTGCCTTGCGCCGCTGCGGCGAGAAATTTTTTGAAGTGGGCAAAGCGGCCGGTGAGCGCGTGCTTCCACAAAGATTTTTGCGTGAGCAGCGTAAAACTTTGTAGCAGCCAGCCGCCAACGAAAACCTGCCAGGAACGGCCGGCGTCTTCGAGAAGGTCGAAGATCGTGGGTGTCTCGTTGATGAAGACGAGCCTACCGCCGCCGTTGTTGACGTAGCCGGAAGAAGTGCCGGCGTGAACGAAGGAACGGTTGCAGAAGGTTTGCGTGGGAATGGAAGCGAACCAGTGATCGCAGACCGCGAAATTGTGAGCGAGACCGGAGAGGACCGGCAGAGTTTGCGGAGTGAGGCACTGCATGATGGTGGAAGGGTCGAGCGGCTGGTGTTTTTGTTCGAAGTAGTTGTGGATGAAGCCGCGCATGGAGGCGGGTTTGTTGGGTACGGCGGGCACGTTTCCGAACGGGGTGAGGGGAACATCGTAGATTTGGCTGAAGACGTCTTCGAAGGGTTCGCCCGGATTGGGTTGCGGGCTGCGGGGGTCGATCGTTTTGGCGACGGGGATTTCGTTGCCGCGAAGATCGGGGTTGGTGAGGCGTCTGCCGGAAAGGCCCTCGAAGTCGGACGGGACGACGTTATAGGGCGCGGGATTGGCGGGGTCGTAGAGCCAGCCGAGGAGATTGTCGAACGAGCGGTTCTCAAACATGACGACGACGATGTGTTCGATGTTTTTCAGTGGATTGGATGTGGTCATAGGTCCCCGACGAGACTGAGGTTTTATGGCATTAGAAAGACGTATCGAGGGATTAAATGAAAGCACATGGGCAGGCACGAGGCAAGATGAATGCAAGAAACAGGGTCTGAAGCCCCGCGCCACATCAGCGGGGACGCTTACGGGAGTTGTATTGCTTCCAGAGCTTGTCCCACCACCAGATTCCGCCGCGAGCCACATCCGGAAGCGCGTAGCCGAGCTGGTGGGCGAGCATGAGGATTTGGCCACGGTGGTGGGCTTCGTGGGAAAACATGTAACAGAACATGGCACTGCCGGCGGGCCAGATCGGTACGACGGCGTCGCGGAAGAACTTTGTGACGCGGCGATTGGGTTGGCAAGAGAGGGCGTCGGTGAGCATGGCGAGACAGGCAGCGGCGCTTTTTTTGTGGGCAGCGGAAGCTTGTTGGATGGTGCAGTGGTACGGGTCGAGCGGAGGGGGACATTTCAGGTGCGGCGCGGAGTTTTTGACCCAGCGGAGACGCGTGTTGTGAAGATGGGCGAAGATGGCGGCGATAGTGCGGCCTCTGCGCGCTTTGGCGCCGGGTAGAGGCGCGCGCCAGGCGCGCAGGTCGAGATGCGTGAGGAGAAGTTGATTCATGGCGTCGTTGATGGCGTAAGTTTCGAGGAGGACGTCACGAATTTCTTGCAAGCATTGCGGGGATTTTAGTGCGGCCGGTGGCATAGCGTGAACACGCTACTGCAAAAGGCTCGTTGAGGGAAGAAGGAGCGCCGAAGCGCTCTGGGTCGAGGGCAGGCTAACGGGAAGAGTTGAGGAAGTTGCGGACTAAAGCGGCGACTTCGTCGGGAGCGGTGTCCATAGCGAAGTGGCCGCCGTCGACGATGTGAATTTCGGCTTTGGGAACGTCGCGACGGTAGGACTCGGGTTCGGAGGGATCGAAAGAGAGTTCGTATTTGCCCCAGATAACCAGGAGACGTGGCTGGTTCTCCTGCAGCCATTTTTGCCACTTGGGATAGTTTTCCACGTTGGTGCGGTAGTCGTAGAAGAGGTCGGTTTGGATGTCGGCTTGGCCCGGCTGGCTGAGGAAGTAGAACTCGTCGGTCCAGAGGTCGGGATTGTAGCGCTCCGGGTTTGGATCGGTGCCGACGTGGCGGGTGCGCGTGGCCTGCAGCGAGATGAGATTGGCGCGCAGCGCAGTTTCGTTAGCGGCGCGATCAGCCCAAAAAGCGCGGCGTGTTTTCCAGTTTTCGCCGAGGCCGGTGTTGTGCGCGACGGCGTCCTGCACAATGAGCGCCTCAACGCGTTCGGGATGCGCGAGGATCATGCGAAAGCCAACAGGGCCGCCGTAGTCCTGCACATAAAGGTGGTAGCGGGAAAGGCCGAGCGCTTCGTTGAAGTGCGTCATGACTTCGGCAAGGTGATCGAAGGTGTAGGCGAATTTCTTGGGGTCGGGCCAATCGCTGTGGCCGAAGCCCGGATAGTCCGGCGCGATGAGGTGATAGCGGTCGGAAAGACGCGCGAAGAGCGGTTCAAACATGCGCGAGGAAGAGGGGAGGCCGTGGAGCAGGAGGAGAGTCGGAGCGTCTTTCGGGCCGGCCTCGCGGTAGAAGATGGAGAGACCATCGACTTGAACGGTGCGATAGGACGTTGGGTGTGGCACGGAGTGGTCCTCCAGATGGGATTTTTCTGGGGTTTGGGCGCGCGCGACAAAAAATGCCGATGCGAGAAGCGTCAGTAGATTGAAGAGCAGAAGAGAAGGAAAGCGGCGCAAGGAGTTCAGAGTGTGCATTTGGATTTCAACTGATCCGCACGTTGGATGCAGAGCGACTGTGGATAGACACATTAGATTTTTTGCATTGCAGCGATTCGGCGAAAAATTGAGAAACGCTTTAGGTGAGGAATTCGGGCAGCAGTTGCGCTGTAGCCGTGGAGGGCGCAACAACTTGCACCACTATAGAGACGCGGCGCGAGTGGCGGTGTGAAGAGCGACAGTGCCGAGGGTCCAGCGGCGGAACGCCGGGGCTGAGTAGCCTACGGATTCGAGAAGGGCCGAGAGTTCGGCAGGTTGGAAGAAGCGAGAGACGGACTTAGGAAGGTAAGTGTACGCGTGCTTGTCGCCGGAGAGCCAGGCGCCGATACGCGGAAGAACACGGCAGAAGTACCAGCGATAGAGATTGCCGAGAGCGGTGTCGGGCGGTTCGGTGAATTCGAGGATGGCGATGGTGCCGCCGGGTTTTAGAACGCGATGGATTTCGCGGAGGCCAGCTTCGTAGTTGGCAAGATTGCGAAAACCGAAGGCGGTGGTGACGAGGTCGAAGGTGGAGTCCGCAAAGGGGAGGCGGAGGGCGTCGGCTTCGGCGAATAGCAGATTCCTCGCTCCGCTGGAAATCACGCTGTCTTTGTTACCGGCCAGAGTGGCGGCAGATTTGGCGCGCGCACGGGTGAGCATGGTGTGGGCGAAGTCGGCGCCGACGATTTTGGCGGGGCCTTGAGCGCGCATCGCTAGGGAGAGGTCGCCGGTACCGCAGCAGAGGTCGAGAACGATGGCGTTTTCGCGTTGCAGGATGGGGCGAAGAATCTTGGCGGTGCGAATTCGCCAACGTTTATCAATGTTGATGGACAGGATGTGGTTGAGCGCGTCGTAGGTGGGGGCGATGTCCGTGAACATCGCGCGCACCTTCTGTGACGCATCCGATTCGGAGAGTGCGCCTTCGGGACGCGAGCCGGAAACAGGAACGCTCGCGTTAGCCACGACGGCGCTTACCTGAAGATGGCGTCAGAAAATGTGGGGCGAAGTGCAGGACGCGTTCTAGCGTGTCGAGGGGAACGTCATCGTGAGTTTCGGCTTTGCCGATTTTTGGAGCCAGCACAAAACGCAACTTGCCGTGGCGGGCTTTCTTGTCAGAACGCATGAAGGCGATTAGCTTTTTGGGATGGACGTTGGGCCATGCGGGAAGGGGACCCATGCGGCGAACCAGAGAAACAATGCGGGAGACTTCGTCGGCGGGGGTGAGATGGATTTCGTGGCCGAGGAGGGCGGCGCACATCATGCCCCAAGCTACGGCTTCGCCGTGCTGGTAGACGCGATAGTTGGTGATGGTTTCGAGAGCGTGGGCGAAAGTGTGGCCGAAGTTGAGGATTTCGCGGAGGCCGGATTCGCGTTCGTCCTTCGAGACGACTTCGGCTTTGATTTCGAGCGAGCGCGGAATGATGTAGGAGAGCGCTTTGGGATTGCGGCGGAGAATGGCGGGGAGATTTTTTTCGAGATAGGCGAAGAGATTGGCGTCGGCGATGACGCCGTACTTGATCACTTCGGCGAGGCCGCCGCGGAATTGGCGGTCGGGGAGAGATTTGAGCGCGGTGGGATCGACGAGGACGAGACGCGCGGGATAGAACGTGCCGACGAGATTTTTGCCTTCGGGTAGGTTGACGCCGGTTTTGCCGCCTACGGCGGAGTCCACTTGGGCGATGAGGGTGGTGGGGACTTGCACGAGCGGAATGCCGCGAAGGCAAGTAGAGGCGACGAAGCCGGCGACGTCACCGACAACGCCACCGCCGACGGCGATGAGGAGCGAATGGCGGTCGATGCCGGAACGAACGAGCGAGCGGTGAAGCTTTTCGGCGGTGGCGAGAGTCTTGGCGGTTTCGGCGTCGTTCATGAGGTGGAGGCGGGAGGCACCGTTGCGACCGAGTGCGCGGAGGACGGACTTCCCTACCCCGCGCCAGACTTTCGAAGAGGAAACGACGTGGATGCGGGAGAAATCGCCGAGGCGGCGGAGTTCTTTGGAGGCGCCACGCAGAGCAGCAGCGCCGCAGAGGACCGAGTATTCGCCCACGGAGGATTGGACTGGGATGCGCTTGGGTTTCATTCGTTGGAATCGAAGGGTGCGAATCAATTTAGCACGGAGCAGGAATTATCGAATCCCTGTTCGGACTTGCGCTGCCTTTCGCAGTGCCTTTGCCCGCCGCTTCTCGGTTTCTTTGTTCTGTTGTTTTCTTTCGGCTTTCTGTCTGGCTCCCAACACCTCTGACCATGCCCTCTCTAAGCGGGGTCTCCATTCGGGACGCCATCGGAGAAACATCCAGAAGTCCCAACCCCAACCGCCACCCATTTCCACCTGCCGGATGAAATCTCGCACCGTCTGCGAATTAGGTGCCTTCTCGAGAGCATGAATAAGGACTTTGCATCGCTCCTCGATGAGTTCGCGATTCGCCCTATTGTGTTCGGCCCGACTTTCTCTGCTCTCATGCCGACTCTCGACGTATTCTTTTAGAGATTTCACTCGCCACTTGGACAGTTTCTCTTTGGGATGCGTTTTTCTCAATTGATCGGCGCTCACTTCTAAGGCCGAGTCTTCGATTTCTTCCAAGTTTCCGAGGGTCTCCAAACGATGCAGAGCCTGATTGGATAGATGACGATGTTTTTGGTTCGCTCTTGCCTTTTTCTTTGGCCATTTCCTGCGAAAGCCATGACGAGACTCGCCCAACGTGTAGTGATCCCGCTCGTAGGCGAGTTTCTTTTTCTGCTGCGGCGACATCCGTTTTTTCATCGGTCTGGAATCACTTGGATTGGAGTTGATGAACGGATTCGAGGAAGACGTGGCCGGTGATGGCTAGGGTTTTGGGGGAGATTTTGTCGAGGGAGTCTTGGGGGGTGTGCCAGTAGGAGACGTCGCCGGTGGGGCCGTTGTCGAGGTCGATGACGTCGACGGAGGGGACGTGGCGCTTGAGGAAGGATTGGTGGTCGTCCTCGATGGGAGCGGAGGCATCGATGAAGATGTTGCCGTAGCCGAGTTTTTTGGCAATGGCCCAGACCTGATTCACGAGCGCGGGCGTCGAGTAGGACTCACGCTTGAAGTGTGGCGTTTTGGTGCCGACGAGGTCGGCGAGCAGGAAGGCTTTGATTTTGGCGTTGTCGCCGCTGAGGGCGAAACGGGCGGCCATTTCGCGGCTGCCGTAGCAGTTGTCGGGGTCCTGCCACTCTTCGCGGACGGCTTCTTCGCCGTCAAAAAAGGCAATCCAGACAGCGTAGCGACTCCTTTGTGTTTGCGAGCAAAGGAGACGCGCGAGTTCGAGCATGACGCCGGTGGAGGAGCCGCCGTCATCGGCGCCGACGAAATTGGGGAGGCGCTTGGTGTCATAGTGCGTACCCAGAAGAATGATGCCAGAGGCCGTGCCAGGAATTTTGACGAGGATGTTTTTCATGGGGATGCGGCCAGCGGGGGTGTCAGAGGTGAAGTCATCTACATCGGTGGTGCAACCGTAGGATTTGAGTTCGCTCAGGATGTAGGCCTGGAGCTGGGCGATGGCAGGCGAGCCAGAGGGGCGCGGGCCGAAGGAGACTTGTTTGGCGACATGGGCGTAGGCGCGGTTGCCGTCGAAGCCCCCGGTTTTGTCGGGAGGCGGGGCTTGATCGGCGGGGGCGATTTGCGGTTGTTGGGGAGGGTTTAAGGTCGCCGCAGACATGAACGGGGCGGCGGAAGATGCGCTGGAAACGGCTTTTTCGTCGACAGTCGCGTTCGCAGTGTAGATGGCCTTTGTCTTGCAGCCGCTAAGAGAAATGAACGCAGAGGCGCAGAGTACGCAGAGAGAGCCGCGCAGCAGAGCTGTTGAAGAACGGCGAAAAGAAAAGATCATGAAGAGGCCTCCGCGGCGGCCAGGCGGCGATTGCGACGGCGAACGACGACCCAGGAAACAGCGACGCCGACAAAATAGAGCGCGATGAGAACGAGCATGAAGCCGAGCATGGTGAGCGCGTCCGGAGTGGGCGTGAGAACGGCGGCGAGAATAGTGATGACAAGCAGCGCGTAGCGGAAATTGCGAATGAGGAACTGCGGTGTGACGATGCCGAAGAGGGAGAGGAAAAAGATCAGGACGGGCAGTTCGAAGACGAGACCCAGGCCTAGGAGAATCAGCAGAATCAGATCGAAGTATTCATTGATATCGGGAAGCAGACGGACGGGACCGGAGAGGCTGATCTTCACGAGGAAGCGCAGAACGTACGGGAGCGAAATGAAATAGCCGAACGCGATGCCCGCGAGAAAAAGAAAAACCGTGGAAGAAAGAAAGCCGGCGATGGCGCTGCGTTCGTGTTTGTAAAGAGCAGGAGCCACGAAGAGCCAGATCTGGTACAGCACCCAAGGCGACGCCATCACGATGCCGATGTAAATGCTGGTGGTGATGAGGAGGTTCAGGTAGCCCGCCGGGTGAGTGATGATGAGGTGCGGGTCCAGGCCATTTTGGGCCAACGCATCGTTCATCGGCTTGGTCATGGTGGCGATGAAGTACGGAGCGACGAACCAACCAACCGCGGCGCCGATGACAATGGAAGCGAGCGAACTGATGATGCGTTTGCGCAGCTCGATCAAATGCTCGAAAAAGGTCATCTGGCCGCCGGCCTCTTCCGGTTGCGACGGCGTGATGGCGGAATCAGGAGGAGTGCTGTTGGTCATGGGTAGCGGCAGTCGGTTCTGCAGCATTTACCGCGGCGGGCGCAGCAGCTTCATCAGTGACCGCGGAAGCCGATTCGGAACTGACTGGAGGTTCAGCATCGGGCTCCGCTTCGGCGCGCGCGACCGCGTTTTCCGCGGGAGTGACAACCGGCGCTTCCGTAGTGCGCGTATCAGCGTCTGAAGAAGTAGCAGCGGACTCCGTGCCGGCCGGTGAGGCCAGCGTGGCGGGTTGCGCAGCGGCAGCGGACGCTGCTGTAGCTTCGGCGGCGCGTTTGCGTTCGGCCTGCAACTGCTGGCGTTCGATGTCCCGCATTTCCTGTTCGAACGCGCTGCGGAAGTCGGTGGAAGCTTTGCGAAACTCGGCCATCAGTTTGCCCAGGCCGCGCGCCAACTCAGGGAGTTTATGCGGTCCAAAGACAACCAGGACCACGATAAACAGAATGATCATGTGGGTCATGCTGAGCATGGCAAAGTAGCCGCGAACACGGCTCTTGGCATCATAGAAAGGGCGTCCATGCGGTGTCAAACCGCAGTTTTGCGTGTGCTATAATTTGGCTTTTGGACTGCGAGGTAAGGATGAAATCCGAACGCCGTGGGCTAGTGTTGGTCATAACGGTAATTCTCGTATCCGCTGCGCTGGGAGCGTTTTACGGGCCCAGCACGCGGGCGACGGCGTCAACCGCCGAAGACGAGCACGCGGCCATTCGGCAGTTCACCAACGTCCTCGACGTAGTCCAGGCGAACTACGCCGAACCGGTGGACATTGATAAGGCTGTCTACCAGGGCGCCATCCCTGGAATGCTGCGGGTACTTGACCCCCACTCCAACTTTTTTGATGCTCGGCAGTATGCGTTGCTGCGCGAAGATCAACGCGGAAAATATTACGGCGTCGGCATGGTGGTGGCGCCCCGTGAGACGCGGACAGTGGTCATGCAACCGTACGTCGGCGCGCCGGCGTTCAATGCAGGCATTCGGCCGGGCGACGTGATTATGAAGGTGGATGACAAATCCACCGAAGGCCTGAACACTACGGAAGTGGCGGATATGTTGAAGGGGCCCAAAGGCACGGTGGTAAAGATCACCGTGACGCGCGAAGGCTATGACCAGCCGCTGGTGTTCACCGTAACTCGTGACGAGATCCCTCGACATTCGGTGGACATTGCGTTCATGCTCAAGCCGGGAATTGGCTACATCAAGCTCTCGGGCTTCAATGAGACGACGGACCACGAAATTGGCGACGCGCTCAAGCAACTTGGTGCCGCCAATCTTGATGGCTTGATTCTGGATATGCGCGGCAACCCGGGCGGCTTGCTGAATGAAGCAGTCGCGGTGGGCGACATGTTTTTGGACAAAAACCAGTTGATCGTATCGCATCACGGGCGGTCTTCCCCGGAGCGGCGGTATTTCGCGCTGCGCGGGAACCAAGGAATGACCACGCCGCTAGTGATCCTGGTGAACGGCAATTCTGCTTCGGCGACAGAAATTGTCTCCGGCGCGGTGCAGGATCACGATCGCGGGTTGATTGTGGGCGAAACCACATTCGGTAAGGGCTTGGTTCAGACCGTGCAGCCACTGAGTGAAAACACCGGCTTGGCGCTGACGACCGCACGTTACTACACGCCTAGCGGTCGATTGATTCAGCGCGATTACAAGTCGATTTCCCTGTACTCGTATCACTACGAACGGCATGTGCCTGATCATCCGACGGAAGTGCGGCTGACGGACAGCGGTCGGCAAGTGACGGGCGGCGGCGGCATTACACCGGATATCGTTGTGGCGACACCGAAGCTGAATCATTTTCAGGAAGCGCTGTTCCGCGCGGATGTGTTCTATCCGTTCGAAAATGGCGTGGGCGGTTTCACGCGATTCTATCTGGGCAACAAACCCACCATCACGAAGGAGTTTAAGGCGGACGACGACGTGATGAAAACGTTCCGGCAATACCTGGCGAAGCACAACGTGCGGTATACGGAGCCGGATATGTCCGAAAACCAGGAATGGGTCGAGCGGAAAATTAAGCAAGAAGTGTTCCTGTCCACGTTTGGAATGCAGGAAGGATTTAAGGTGTTGCTGGAAGCCGATCCGCAAGTGCAGAAGGCTGAAGAAGCGGTTCCCCAAGCGCGGGCGCTCTATCAGAACGTGCGGAAGATCGTGGCACAACGAGCGGGAACTTCGGGCAATTCGCTGGATCCACAATAGCTCAACAAAAGCGGCAGAACCAACAGGTACCAAGAAAAGAAGCGTGTTCCGCAGTTTTCTTGGAAAGCTGCAAAGCGTCTGCTAAAATCCTGTGTCGCTACTCGTGGGCGAGTAGCTCAGCTGGGAGAGCGCCTCGTTCGCAACGAGGAGGCCGGGGGTTCGAATCCCCTCTCGTCCACCAACATCTTCTCCAAGCTCAACAACTTACCCAACCCTGCGAAATTCGATCAGTTGGGCGAGTTGGGCATTTCTCGGATTTTTGCGTTCTGGAAGCGAAAATCCCATGCCTGCTTTCTCTGCCCATCCTAATCTCCATTGGCGCTGCTTCAGAAGCTTTTTGTAAACCTCGGACACGTGGGTTCTGGCGTGTCCAGACCAGGTGTGCTGTAGCGCTTGCGGAACCTCAGCTGTTTCCATGGCGGTAATGCGAAAGCGCCGAAAAATGTTGAGCCCGCCCTGTTCGAGTGCGTGTTTTTTCAGGATGGGGTGCAGGCTGTATTTCAAGATATCCCGCTGCATGAGTTGGGAACCGTCGTGTTTGCAAAACACCAAACCACTGCGTCGCGCGCCTACAAACTCGCGCAGCAGGGTGGCCAGTGCCACGGGCAAGTCCACCACACGCCCGTGTTTGCTGTCGGCGTTTTTTGTTTTCATGTAGTCCTGCAGCTCGCCGCGCTTGGCTTTCTGGACAATATCTAGAGTTCGGAAGTCGGGATGGATGGCGCGAATGTCGAGACCGAGTGCTTCTCCTGGCCGCATCGGACCACAACCCGCAAGTAGCGAGTACAACGTGCGGTAGGGTTCTTGCGATTCTCGCAGAATCGCTTCCATTTCTTCCCTGTCCACGGTCGGCTGCTTTTGCTCGCCGATTTCTGGGGCGTCGAGGAAGTCATCGTCCCACTCACGCGGAAACAGCACCTTGCCTTCCGCATCGCGTGCCGACGCTACCACCGACTTCGCAATGTTCACGTAATCGCGAATGGTTGCAGGCGACAGGTCCGCAATGTGGTTAACGAATTCCTTCATGGCCGCGTTGTGAATATTGGCGAGCAACTTGTCCCCGAAGAAGGGATACATCCACTTGTCGAGCGCATATCGACGGGTGTCGAGGGTGGTTTGTTCAAGCGGACGCTTTTTGCGGTTGGCGCACGCTTTGAGCCAGATTTCGGCCTGCTCATTAAAAGTGATGTTCGTCGTGGCTTCGATGAACGTCTGCGCGGAATTGATGCCGAGCTGTTCCAGCTTCTCGGCGGCTGCCCGTTCTGCGATGGTGCGTGTGCGGCAGAGCCCAAGATGCACTGCCTCCTTCGTTGGTTGGTCCTGCCCCGGAACGTCCCGCCAGAACTGTACAAAAGCCGGCTCCTCCGGTTGCCACGCATCAGAACGCTTTCTTCCTTTTTGAAAGACATAGCCTTTCTGGTATGCACGTCTCATCAGAGATTTACCTCTCCGACGCGACGCCACAATCACGGGGAGTGTAGCAGAATCAGGCAACGTTCATCTCGCGTTGTTTGACAGGACCGATGTCCTCTCTAATGCGTCAGCCCTTGGCCTCACTCACGGACCGGAGCGGAATGACCTGAGGCTTCTGGCTGAGATGGAACATCTGTCCGCGTCGAGTTGAGAGCGGCTCGTGCTTTTTCGACGGTATAACGGGCGTAGTTTGGGTGCTTTTCTTCGGCGCGGTAGTCGGCAATGCGGCGAATGACTTCTTCGGCGTCGTCGCCGCGCGCCAAGGCACGCTTTGCGTACGCCCAATCGTGCTCGGATTGGCTCAAGGACTTGGTCTGGGTCAATGGTCTCCGCGCAGCTTGTTCCTGCTGATTCCGGGGAGCATCCTGCGAGTCGATCTGGAGCTTGAAATCGCGGAGGTGATAAGTCTGGGTTGATTCGGTGCGGGCCTGCACATAGAAATCTGTTGCGTACTTCTTGTTGGCAAAGCCGGGAAGGCGCAGTACGCGTGTTGAGTCCGTTGCTGCCGGATCACCATCGAATTCTCTGACCATCGCCTGATTTAGATCCTCAGCCTCTTCGATGGCCATTCCTTCGACTTTCCAAACTACTTGGTATTTGTCCGGCGAAGTATTCAGGACGTAGTTCGGCCGTGGGACGAGCTCGCTGTTTTCAAGCGCCTCAAGAGAGGCGGTCCCGCCGTGATCGATATCAAGGTAAACGTGGCTGATTGTTTCGATGTCTTCTTTGGTGCGTGTCGAAGCGTGGTGTTGCAGGGCGTTCATTCCGATATAAATGTCGGCTCCATTTGCGTTCTTGTACCGGAGCCATGCTTGGAATTCAGGGCTTGAGGCCTTCTGGGCAGTCGTGATCCTTTGGGTGGTCTCACCGAGCTGCCGGTTGAGAACCAGTATGGCGACGCGGTCTGTCGGTTTGAAGTTATCGAGAATGTATTCCGACGCCGATGGGAGCGAGAGCGTGCGTTTTTCAGGAGCATTCATGGTTGCTCCTTGCGGGCTTGATAGATGACGCCGAAGTCGTACTCGTCCAGATCGGGATCGTAGCGATTGATTTCGACCACCTCGGAAACAAAGCGCCTGCCTGGTCGCCGTTCGAGTTGCACGACGACGCCAAGCGAATCAGCGGTATTGGTCTTGATGGCTCGGTAGGGCAAGTCAACACCGCTTTGGAGGACGCAACTGGTGAATCGTGCGAGGGCCTGCCTGGCTGACGTGGCATGGACGGTCGAGAGACTTCCTGAATGACCGGTGTTGAGGAGCTGCAAGAGATCGAATGCCTCACCGCCGCGAATTTCACCGAGGATGATCCGGTCTGGACGATGGCGGAGGGCTGCTTTCAAGAGGTCACGGATGCTCACAGCCGGCAGACCGTTCTGTGGTTGCCGAGCTTCAAAACGAACAAGGTTGTCCTGGTCCATCTGAATTTCGGAGGTGTCTTCGATGAGGAGAATTCGTTCATCGCTAGGAATGAATTTCCCAAGGATATTAAGGAGCGTTGTCTTTCCGGTCCCCGTGCCGCCGGCGATCAGGATGTTTTTTCGCCCTAGAACGTAGGTCTCAAGTTGGTTCGCCAGCCATCGTTCTAGGGTTCCGGCTTTGATCAGGTCCTCGATACCGAAGTGCCTGGCGTTGAACTTGCGGATAGTCAGCGTGACGCCATTCAAGCTGCAAGGCGGAATGACGGCGGCAACGCGGCTTCCATCCGGCAAGCGCGAGTCGAGGATCGGCTTGGACTCAGAAATATCATCGCCCAGGCGGCGCGCGATGTTCTTCACTGCTACCATCAGCGATTTTTCTCCTATGGCGAGACCGCGGACCTCTTCGACAAAGCCAGCCTTCTCGACAAACACATGATGCGGTCCATTCACCATAACCTCGCTGATCGTGTCGTCGAGGATGAGGTGCTCGATTGGCTTGAGAAATGGCAGTATCGTTTCGAATCCGTTCATTAGAGTTCTCCATCGGCGAGTTGCCGAAAGTAGGATTTGTTGGCGTCGTTGTAATAAGGCTTCAAGTAGCAGAACATCGGCGGCATCGGGTTCGTGCCGTCATAGGCGATCGTTACGGACTGCGCGTTACGCAATTCCGTGAAAGTCTTCATGTCGAAGCGAAAATCGGTGTGGGTGTTGTAGCTCTTTGAGGCTGTGATGTTGGATTTGTGGGACAGGGCCTTCCCCGTGAGCAAGCTAATGCGTGCATCGTGGCCGCTCTCGGAGAGGTTGTAGCTTACTTTCAGCTTGTCCTCTCGCCCACAGAGTTCACTAGCAGTTCTGGCCGAGAAGTCATCTGACAGAGCCAGGAAAATCTTCGTTCGGAATGTTTGGAGCAGCGTTCGCCAGGTCTCACCTGGAAGCGCAGACTTCAGAGAACTGATGCTTTGGGTGGCGATGATCGGGATGCATTTTGGCTGACGGGAGAGGCTGAAGAACTTTTCGTCGCCTGTAGGCTCACTTTCGCCTACGGTAGCAAAATGCTGATATTCGTCGCAGATGAACATGACCTGCCGGAAATATTGGTCAGGATGAGCCTCCATCTGGGGCACGCGGTTTAGGACCGCTCGCTCGAAGTCTAGCTTCATCATTACACCGAGGGCCTTTGCCAACCCTGCGTTCATGGCTATTGGAAAATTGAGCGCACAAACCTTCCCGTTCTCGATGAGCCATTTGAAGGATGGTAGAGGCTTGCCAAATTTGAAATCGGCATTGGCCTTGGGGTCGTAGCACTCCGGCGGAGGGCAGAAGGTTCGTTTTACCGAGGGGTTGTCATCGAAGAGAGATAGAAAGACGGAAATTCCCTCGACGATAGAGGTGCGCAGTTTTGGTTCAATCCGGCGCCAGTCGTGATTGAACCAGCGCTTGACTGCTTCGAGCTGGTCCTTTTTATCTTGTGGAATGGGCTTCTTGCCCTTTTCATTCTCCGCTTCCCATTGAATTGCCTTGTCCTTTAGTAGCGCGGCGAGACCTGGGGTAAGAGGGGCTCTGTAGAGTTTCGATTCTTCATCGAGTCGAAACTTGAACGGCTCTAGATCACGCGGGTGCTTGAGAAACTCCTCCTCGCAAAGTAGGACGGAATCGGTCTCGATGAGCCTGCGTTCCGCCTCGTTGATTTTCCTTTCGAGTGTGGCATTGTCGATCGCGCACTCGTAGACATCGAACAGCGTCACATAATCAAACGCGACCTTGTGAAGAAGGATGATGAACTTCACTAGATTTGTGTACGCCTGCTGCCAAAACGGTTCCTTGCCACGCCCGAAGAGGTTGTTTAAGAGCGAAGCGATGTTGTAGGCCAGAGCGTATGCGTCCAGGTCGCTTTGAAGGGGGTTGTACCGATAGTTGGAATCGAGGCCGATTTCGACATAGTCTTCAGCCCTGCCCTGGCGTGCGAGGATTTCTTTGACTCTGTGGCAGAAGTCCCCTTTTACCTCAAGGACGAGGCCACCAATCCGCCTTTCCGTGTCGCCGGCGCGGTAAGCCAGAATCTGCTCCGCGAATGGATACATGCAACAGCTCGTTTTCCCCGATCCGATTGCACCGAGGATAGCAACACCAGTGAGCAGGCCCCTCTCCGGGATGACGAGCCATTGCGGGTTTTCGGCAGGCAGTTGCTTCCGGGGATTGTGAACTTCGCCGACGACGAGGAAAAGATCCTCTCTTTTCCGGGGATCCGGAAAGAGAGGCAATTTCCCAGCTCGGATTCGTTGCTTCGCCTTGAGTGCAAAAATGTACAACCCTGAGAGCACAACGGAGTAGCCAACGTACGGGGTCGAGAACAGAAATAAAGTGTACGAGTACTTCAGGACCTCAAAGGCGGACGGCGACCGGAGGGCCATGACCCGTAGAAAGATATTGCCTTCAGGAAAGGGCACACGAAAATAGAGGGCCATGCCCGTGGCCGCCGCCAAAACGAGCGCGACGAGATTCTTCGAGTTGAGGATTCTCTGCATCATGCTCTTGCCTGTGATTTTTGTGTGCCGGTGATTGGGAGTTCTTTCCGCGCGGCCTGCTGTTGTTGCTTTCTCCAATTCATGAAGTGCTTGTCCTTCCACAACAGCATCTTCAGCGCCGAATTGACGACGTGGTCCGGAGTGCTGTCGATAAACGTGGCGTACTTCTCGACTACGAGAGCGACAGGCTCTTCCAACTCGTATTCGCGCTTCACGTGTTGCGGGGGCTTGTTGATGATCGACATGTGTTTCCTCCTCTTCCTTTCTTTCTCTTAACTGGACACGGGCAAAACTCTTCGCAAACAGAGCACTTCCCTGTTTGCGGGGCTGGAGCGACCCCACGATTCTTTTGGGCAGCCAAAGGCTCCCAAAAACGGGGTCGCTCCAGCCCATTCCGGTGTTTTGCCCGTGTCCAAAGTGAATGTCGCGCCATGCGCAACCTCTACGCTCCCAATAACTTCGCGTCACCCCCGGGGTGACGCGAACCGTGACGCCAAAGGTGATCTGTGTCTTTCATGCACGCGTCACCGTTTCCAGCAGCCACAGCCAGCGGAGAACCATGCGGATTTACGAGGAACGTCTCGAAGAACACAGCACGATCAGGCCTGAGTTGGGAAAACTCTGCTCGCAAATCCGGCTCGCCAACTTCCCCGAAGCGCCAGGCCCGGTACAGGGTCTCGAATCTCTCCCCATGAAAACGCCGGCGCGCCTCATTCAGGAATTCAAGATCGGCCGTCACAGGAATCACATACTCGTGGTTGTCC